>ERZ808240.174-NODE-174-length-89142-cov-9.752119_pt1 | contig 89142 bp, 82 predicted proteins | sample MGYA00521084_ERZ808240 | MGnify/ENA primary metagenome ERZ808240 (study PRJEB31516, sample SAMN03275571) | gut metagenome | biome: mammalia-associated habitat; material: feces | host: Papio cynocephalus | place: Kenya | collected 2012-08-06 ...
AGAACTGCTGCAGTTTGGATGCACCGTCCAGCGAAGCGGATTCATACAGGGAGTTGGGAATCTGCTTCAGACCGGACAGGAACACCAACATACAGGAGCCGAACTGCCACACGCCCATCAGAACGATGACGAACAGAGCCGTTTTGGGGTTGCCCAACAGTGAGTATTTCTGCTCGATGCCCAACGCGGACAGCAGGCTCATAAGCACGCCCTTGTTGCCGAACACCTGTTTCCAGACCACGGAGACAGCAATAGAGCCGCCAACGATGGATGGGATATAGTACAGAACACGGTAGAATGCCATGCCCATGTGCTTTTTGTTCAGTAGAGTGGCTACGAACAGCGCAAAGGCCAGACGAAGCGGCACCATAATGAAAACGTAACTGAAGGTAACCGCAAGGGCTTTGCGGAACATCTTATCAGTGGTAAAGATGGTGATGTAGTTCTGCAGACCCACCCAATTAGGGGCAGACAGCAGGTTGTAATCTGTAAACGAGTAGTAGATAGACATAGCCGCCGGAATGACATACATGAAGATGAATCCGAACAGCCACGGAGCCAGCAGCAGATAACCGACCTTGGTATCATCGCCGAAATTGTGTTTTTTCAGCTTGACAGCTTTTGCGTTCGACACGGCGAAACCTCCTCTATAAACGATTTTTTATGATAAAAATGGGAGGGGTCTGTGGGACGGCCCCTCCCGCATAGTTCAATTAGTTGTTGGAAGCGAGGATGCTGTTGGCCGTATCAAAGAAGTTCTGTGCAGCCTCAGCAGGAGTAGCCTGACCATAGAATACGCTGTAAGCGATGTCCTTGAACTGGGTATTGATTTCAGAGATGCCGGAGGGGTCCGGAGCCGGGGTGTCGCCGCAGTAGTCGGCAGCATCGGAAACAAAGTCGAACATCTCGACCTGTTTCTCGGTCAGTGCGCCAGAGCTGGTCAGGTGGTCACGAGCGGTGCTTGCAGCAGGAGTTCCGCGCTCGCCCAGCATGATGTCGTTGGCCTCATCACTGTTCATAAACCAGCTGATGAAAGCGGCGGCTGCTTCCTTGACCTTGGAGGTCTCAGCCACGGAGAAGAACATACCCGGCTTGTACCACAGAGCCTTTTCGCCTGCCTTCTTTACCGGGGGAACCAGCAGTTCCAGCGTGTCATTGCCAGCATTCTCGCCGATGGTGCCGAAGTTGTTCCAAGACTGATGGAAGGCAGCATCGCCGGTAATGGTAGGCGCAGCATCGTTGCCCAGAGTAGCGATTTGCTCGTACTCGTCAGGATTCGGGGCAGCACCGGCATCAATCAGATCTTTCCACAGCTGGAAGTAATCTTCCAGAATCGACACGTCGTCAAAGCCAAGACTCTTATTATCCTCTGCGAACAGAGAAACGCCATACTCACGCACCCAGTAGTTCAGCAGGTTGGTATCGATGAAAGCCGACCAGCCGAAGCCGTACTTGCCGGTTTTGTCGTGGACGGTCTTGCAGATAGAGGTGAAATCATCCCAAGTCCAGCCATTCTTCGGAGCCTCCACACCGGCCTCTTCCAGAACAGAGGGGTTATAGATGAAAGAAACCACCGAGGTGGACAGCGGAATACCGACCATTTTACCATCAATGGTACCGGCATCCATCAGAGCATCGTCCACGTTGGAGATGTCCAGCGTGCCGTTGGAAGCGTACTCAGACAAGTCTGCCAGAGAGCCGTTCTTCGCGTAGGTAGAGATGTACATATAGTCCATCTGAACGATATCGGCCATGCCGCCGGTGGCGGTATCGGTAGCCAGCTTCTCAAAGTAGCCGTCCCAGCCAGAAGGAGTTGCCTCAAAATGGACATTGGGATTCAGCTCGGTATACTTATCCAGAACCTTCTGGGTCAGGTCGTGACGGGTCTGACCGCCCCACCAGGTAATGCGGATGGTCACATCGCCGTCTGCAGCGGATGCAGCTGCACTACCGGAAGCGGCAGTGGAAGAGGCGGCGGTAGAGCTTGCGGAACTGCCGCCGCAAGCAGCCAGCGCACCAGCCATACCAGCGGCACCAGCAACTTTCAGAAAGTTTCTGCGAGAGATCTTCATAATTTGTTCCTCCATTTTCCTTCGTGTTTTGTTCACGGAGCCGTCGCTCCCCGGTTTGTGCACACCCTTTTGTTGATTCTATTGTATCGCTTTTTTTCAAAAACAAAATGGAAAATGTCGGTCTTTCTCTTGGAAAAAACCGACATTTTCTCATGGTCGCTTTCTGAAATTTTAGTGCTTATTTCTATATTCCGTCGGCGTTACACCGCAAATTTTACGAAACACCTTGGAAAAATACTGTCCATCCAGTGGGTAGCCCACCAGCTCCGCCAACCGGCTGATTTTCATATCCGGCTGATACGCCAAAAGCCGCTGCGCCTGTGTGATGCGGCAATTTTCCAGATAACCCGAAAAGCGCGTTCCTGTCATCTGGGAGAAAATGCGCCGCAGATGATCCTCGCTCATGAACAGCCGCTCCTGCGCGATGGTCTGCAAGCTGAACTCCGGGTCGGAGAGGTTTTCATAAATGGCAAGGAAAATCTCCCGGCTGCGAGCGTCCGGCTGTGGCAGATTCCATGCGGTGGTCAGGGCATCTGCCCATGCAGACAGCGAATCTTCCGGGGCAGTTTTGCCCTCAAAGAGCAGCTTCCATGCCAGCTCGCAAAGCTGCTCTCGCTGCTGTGGGCGGTAATTCTTGACCTCCATCTTTGCAAACGAAAGAGCCAGTTCTTGCAGTAGTTCTTCATAGCTGTCTGCCTGCCGCAGACGGCGAAAATCAAAAATTTCGTTGACGGTTTCGGGCAGAGCTGCGTTCTGACTGGGGCGCAGGAGTGCCGTTTCGTTTTCGTCCGGGTTCAGCCGCAGAAGCTCCTGCACCTGCTGGAACAGGGTAGAAAGTTCATCCAGCGTCCCCACCCGGCTGGCGGCAGAAAGCATATTGGCTGTCTCAAACCGCTTGAACTCTTTTTTCAGCACCTGCACCGCGTTTTCCACGCTTGGATTGGCCGCGGCATCTGCCAGCACCAGAGCATCCCGGTCAATACCGGTGGTCATGAGCAAAGTGCCATCAGGTAATAAATCGCCCAGCATATTGCCCACAACATATCGCTCCAGCGAATCAAAGCCACTCTTGAGCTGGAAATCCAGCAGCAGCACCGAACGCTCTGCGCCGCCCAAATCATCCAGCAGTTGGCGCGTTCCGCTGCTGCCGGTCGCCCGTCCAAGCAGCAGGTCGCGGAACAACTGCTCTCGTGCATAAGGCTTCAAGATCCGGGCTTCGGTTTCCAGTTTTTCTGATTGGGCATTTTTTGTGCGAGCTTCCTCCAGTTCCTCAATGGCCTTGTTCAATACGGGGATCATCTTGGATTCATCGCAGGGCTTGAGGATGTAGTGCCGCACCCCCAGCTCCATGGCCTGACTGGTAAACTCGTAGTCCCCATAGCCCGACAGTACCACAAAGGTCATATCCGGATACTGCGCTTTCGCCTGCCGGATCATCTCAATGCCGTTCATCACCGGCATTTTGATGTCCACGATAGCGAGATCCGGCTTGTACTTTGCAATTTTTTCCAGACCCTCGGCACCGTTCCGAGCCGTGCCGACCACCTTCATTTCATAAGAATCCCACGGGATGAACTGCGCCATTCCCTCGCGCTCGATCTCCTCATCGTCCACGATCAACAGCGTATGCAAGCGGATTCCTCCTTCTCCTTTTTCTTCTACTATAAAATAATATACCTTATTATAATTTTCAAGTCCTACCCCTAAAATGTCGCTCCACTTCAAGAAGAATGCCGGATTTGTACAGGCGAAAACCAGAAAAATGTGCTATCCTAAAGCCACAGGAATTCCGCAGCGTGCAGCTCCAAGTGTTCAAATTGCCACAACAACCGCTTGGAGAGCGGAACCCGTCCAGACCTTTTGCTCTGGTTTTCTCCTTCTTCATCATAAGCATAAAAGCAGCCGTAAGTGAATGTCGGCTGCTTTTGTGCTATACTGGATAAAAATATATCAGGAGGCGTTTGTCATGTCTTTGTGGATCAACGATGGACTGCATGAAGCAGTAGATAATATTCATTCCTTTTTGTTGGTAGGACAGTCAAACATGGCCGGGCGCGGTGACCTGACCGCTGAAAACGCCATCACCGCCCCGGACTGTTTCATGCTGCGAATGGGCCGCTGGCAGGAAATGAGCGAGCCTATCAATGTAGACCGTGCTGTGGCCGAAGGCTCCTGCCCTCGCAGTGGCGCAAACCTTGCCGCCAGTTTTGCGGCACAGCTGCAAAAAGAAACCGGGGCTAAAATCGGTCTGATTCCCTGCGCCGATGGTGGCACTCGTATCAGCCAGTGGCAGCCGGGCGAAGTGCTGTTCGACCATGCTGTTTTTCAGGCAAAACTGGCTGCGCGGACTTCTGTGCTGACTGCAATTCTGTGGCATCAGGGCGAAAGTGACTGCCTTGCCCCGGAGCAGTTGGAAGCTTATCCGGAGCAGTTCCTGCGCACCATGCAGGGATTCCGGGAAGAACTGGGCGATCTGCCCATCGTGGTAGGGGAACTGGGCTACCCGGAAAATGGATTCCACGGAACTCCGGCTGAACTGTTGAAAGAATTCAACCGTCGTCTGCCGGAGCTGGCCGCACAGCTGCCGAAGTGTGCTATGGTATCTGCGGCTGGTTTGACCGCACGTCCGGATGGGCTGCATTTCACCACGGAAAGCCTGCGGATACTGGGACTGCGCTATCTGGATGCTTATAAAAGTTTGCTGTGAATGTCGGTTTTCTTCAGAAAAGCTATCGTTTTTGTGCAACCGCTTTTCGTTTTGCTATGCTACAATAGAGCCATAGAGAGGTAGGATAGGAGGAAGAAGGATGTTGTTTGGTCGGTCTGAATTTATGCCGGAGGGTGCTGGCATCAGCCCGGATACGCCCCGCAAGAAAGGTTTTGCCCGTCTGGCTGAGATTTTGAGCCGTGATTTAGATGGCATTTTCCTGTCCGGTTCGCTGGCATTGCTGGCGTGTGTTCCAGCGGCGGTTCTAATTGGGCTTGCCCTCTGGATGGGAAGTCTGCCGCTCTGTCTGCTGGCCGCCTGCTGTACTGGCTGGCTGGTCGGCTCGGCGTTGACAGGCTTGTACGATACGATCCTCCGCGCCCTGCGAGATGAGCCGGGCTTTTGGTGGCACACCTATAAACGGGTATGGAAGCAGAGTTTCAAAAGCAGCCTTCTTCCCGGCATGGTGTTTACAATGCTGTGGGCCTTGGTGGGCTATGCGGCCTTCGCCCTGCCGCAGATGGCCGATGTATCCACCAGCTTTGCACTGATTTTACTGCTGGATGTTGTGATTCTGCTGACACTGGGCAGCTATTTCTGGATGCAGAACGCCCTTTTTGAGAGTTCGGTCAGTAAAAAGCTTTCCAACTGTGTTCGGATGTTCCTCGGCTTTCTTCCCCAGACAGTTCTTTCGGCTGTATTTCAACTGGGTTATTGGCTACTGATGGCAGTTGTTGTTCCACGCTGTGCGTTCGTGTTCCTGCTGACGGGGCTGTGGGTGCCCAACCTGCTGGCAATGATGGCAGTCTATGCGCCTGTTGAGAAAAGTCTGCATCTGGAAACGCTGATTCAAGAGAAACAGCAGGACTAAGTTGTTATCTTCTCCTTCATTATAAACAGCAATTCTCCATTCTATTCTGCGAAAATACCGCCGCACCGGCTGAAGAGTGTCTCGCTCTTTCAGCGCGATGCGGCGGTATTTTTATCTTTTCCGCTCTACCAGTGTTCACTTTTCAGCGTTCCAGCACCTTTTTGCCGGTCAGTGGGTCTGGGATGCCCAGCAGGGCCAGAATGATCGCCATCCGGATATAGACGCCGTTATGCACCTGATCGAAATAGGCGGCACGAGGGTCGTTGTCCACGTCCAGCTTGATCTCGTCGATACGGGGCAGCGGATGCAACACCGGCATATCCGGCTGTGCCAGCTGCAAAAGTTTTGCGTTCAGGGAGTAACAGCCTTTCAACCGGAGATAGTCTTCCTCGTTGAAAAAGCGTTCCTGCTGGATGCGTGTCATATACAGCACATCGAGGGTCGGCAGTTCCGCTTCGAGGTCAGCGGTCTCCTTGTAGGTCTGATGCAACGGCGTCAATGTCTCATCCTTGACGTACTGAGGGATGCGCAGTTCCTCGGGTGAGATAAAGACGAATTTGTTCCCCTCAAACTGACTCAATGCGGCGGTCAGGGAGTGGACCGTCCGGCCAAATTTGAGGTCGCCGCAGAACCCGATTGTCAGATGGTCGAGGCGGCCTTTGCGCTGTCGGATCGTCATCAGGTCGATCATAGTCTGGGAGGAGTGTGCATGTCCGCCATCACCTGCATTGATGACGGGCACTCTTGCATACATGGATGCCCGGAGCGGTGCGCCCTCTTTCGGGTGGCGCATGGCGATGATGTCCGCATAGTTGCTGACGACACGGGCGGTATCGGCGACCGTTTCGCCCTTGCTGGCGGAAGAAAGCTGAGCCCCTGCAAAGCCCAGTGTTTTTCCGCCCAGGCGCAGCATGGCCGACTCGAACGAAAGCCGGGTTCGGGTGGACGGCTCATAGAACAGGGTCGCCAGAATGCGGCCATCGCAGAGATGCGCATAAGGTGCCGGGTCTGCTTCCATCCTATCCGCAAGGTCAAGAAGTGCCAGCTGCTCATCCAGAGAAAAGCTGTTCGGCTCAATGAAGTGTCTCACAGCCATTCTCCTTTCAGCACGAATTTTTCGCGCTCCGCACCGGTAGAAACAAACTGGATCTGATGGTTCAGCTGCTTTTCCAGAAACTCCACATAACCCTTTGCTTCTTTGGGCAGTTCGTCCCAGCTCTTGCAGTCGGAAATATCCTGATTCCAGCCGGGCAACATGGTGACGACCGGCTCCATCCGGTCAAGGTCGGACAGTGTGTCGAAGGTGGGGACTTCCACGCCGTCCAGCTTATAACCGGTGATGACCGGGATCTCTTTCATGCTGCTCAGGACATCCAGCTTGGTGAGTGCGATCTTATCCGCTCCCTGACAGGCCAGACCATACCGGCTTGCAACGCAGTCAAAGGGGCCGACACGACGGGGACGACCGGTAGCTGCGCCGTACTCTCCGCCTGCCTTGCGCAGCTTCTCGTTCCACTCTTCGCCCATTGCGTTCTCTGCGGCAAAGGGGCCTGCGCCGACACAGGTGGAATAGGCTTTCAGGACGCCCACCACATGGTCGAGCTTACAGTTGGAGATACCGGCACCCAGCGGCGCATAAGCTGCCAGCGTATTGGAGCTGGATGTAAACGGGAAGATGCCATAGTCGATATCGCGCATTGCTCCCAGCTGAGCTTCCAGCACGATTCGTTTGCCGCTGTCGTGGGCCTGTTGCAAAAAGGCTCCCACATCACAGATATAAGGCGCAAACTTCTCGGCCTGCGCCTTGCACCAGCTGAACAGAGCATCGTAAGACATCTTTTCCTGATGATAGCAGCCTGCCAGCTCCATGTTTTTGGAGTCCAGAATCATGTGCAGACGGTTCTGGATGCGTCCTTCATTCAAGTGGAGCAGGTCGCCCAAACGCAGGGTCTTTTTGCGGTATTTGTCGCTGTAAGCGTAGGCAATACCACGCCGGGTCGAACCGAATGCACTGCCCTTCTTGGCGAGGCGGTCTTCTTCCAGACCATCCTGCACCTTGTGCCACGGCATCGAGATCGTTGCCTTATCGGAGAGTTTCAGGTTTTTGGGGCTGATCTCCACACCCCGTTCCTCGATGGCCTGCATCTCATTTGCGAGATGGTCGAGGTCGATCACCATACCGGTTCCCAGCACACAGGTAACATCCGGGTGCAGGATGCCGGAGGGCAGCAGGTTCAGGATGAACTTGCCCTTCTCGGTCACGACGGTGTGTCCGGCGTTGTTGCCGCCCTGATAGCGTGCAACGATATCGGCGTTCTCGGCCAGCAGGTCTATGACACGGCCCTTGCCCTCATCGCCCCAATTGATTCCAGTTACTGCGGTCAGCATAAACTTCATTTACCTTCTTTTTCGTTGTTCCCTCTTGCAATTTCCAATTGCAGTTGCTATTATACGAGCGTAGAGAGAATGTGTAAAAAGTATCCTGCACATAGCTGCAATGTGATTTTGATATGAAAGAGGGGGTAACTCCCATGTATGTGGATTGGGAATACTATAAAATTTTTTATTATGTGGCGAAATATCAAAATTTCACCAAGGCTGCCCGGGTGCTGGGCAACAATCAGCCCAACATCACCCACGCCATGAACCGGCTCGAAAGTCAGCTGAACTGCGTGCTGTTCATCCGCTCGAACCGTGGTGTTACCCTGACACCTGAGGGTGAGGTTCTCTATTCCCGTATCGCTTCGGCGGCCGTACAGATTCAGGATGCTGAGGAAGAGCTGAGTACGAGCGCGACGCTGGAACACGGCTCCATCAGCATCAGTGCGACCGAGACGGCACTAAATATCTACCTTTCCGAAAAACTCCGGGATTTTCACACCGAGTACCCGGGCATCCGGCTGCGTATCTCGAACCACTCCACTCCGCAGGCAGTGCAGGCTGTCAAGAATGGCGAGGTTGATTTTGCCGTCGTAACAACTCCGGCTGAGGTGGAATCCGGCTTGAAAATGGTGGAGCTGATGCCTTTTTATGAGATGCTGGTGGGCGGCAAAACATTCACTGCGCTGGCAAGCCAGAACCTTTCTTTAAAGGAACTGAGCAACTATCCCCTCATCTCCCTGAGCGACGAGAGCATGACCCGAAGCTTCTACCGGCAGTTTTTCCTCGATCATGACGCCGTGCTGAAACCAGATACCGAAGCCGCCACCACCGACCAGATGCTCACACTGGTAAAGAGCGAGCTGGGTCTTGCCTTTGTACCGGAACCAATGGCAAAAGAGCCGCTGGCACGAGGTGAGATCGTTCAGCTGCATCTGAAAGAACTCATCCCACAGCGGAGTATCTGCCTTGTCTACGACCATCACCGCCCATTGAATACCGCCGCCCGGAAGTTCCAGCAGATGCTGACAAAATCGAACTGATCTGCTCCCGGTTTTCTGGTGACTTTCGGCCGCTTTTGTGTTATATTGAAATCAAACCAAGAAAGGTGAGGTGTCCACTCTATGTATCAACCGTCTTCTGACCGTTATCAGACCATTCCGTACCGCCGCTGCGGAAACAGCGGACTCCTGCTCCCTGCGTTTTCGCTGGGATTGTGGCACAACTTCGGTGACACTGCCCCTTATGAAAACATGCGCGCACTCTGTCGGACTGCCTTTGACCACGGCATCACTCACTTTGACCTAGCGAACAACTACGGCCCCCAGCCGGGAGCCGCTGAGGAGAACTTCGGCAAAATTCTGCGTGACGACCTGCACCCTTACCGGGACGAACTTATCATCTCCACCAAGGCCGGTTACACCATGTGGGACGGCCCTTACGGTGACTGGGGCAGTCGGAAATATCTGCTCGCCAGCCTCGACCAGAGCCTGAAGCGGATGGGGTTGGACTATGTGGATATCTTCTACCATCACCGGATTGACCCGAACACGCCGCTGGAAGAGACGATGGGCGCGCTGGCGCAGGCTGTGCAGAGCGGCAAGGCGTTGTATGTCGGCCTGTCCAACTACGACGGCCCCACCCTGAAAAAGGCCACGGCCATTCTGGACGAGCTGCACGTTCCGTTCGTCATCAACCAGAACCGGTACTCTATCTTTGACCGCACCGTGGAAAAGAACGGCCTGAAAGAAGCCGTCGCCGAGACGAAGAAGGGCCTTATCACCTTCAGCCCCCTGGCACAGGGCCGCCTGACTGATCGCTATCTCCACGGCATCCCTGCCGACAGCCGGGTACGCACCGATGGCCGCTTCCTGAAAGAAAAAGACCTGTCGCCGGAAGTCATCACGAAGATCTCTGCCCTCAACGAGATGGCCGCACAGCGCGGACAGACCCTCGCCGAGATGTCTCTCGCATGGCTTCTCGCTCAGCCCGAAGTCACCAGCGTCCTCATCGGTGCTTCCCGTACCAGCCAGATCCTCGATAATATCAAAGCCTGCGAAAATCTGCACTTCACTGAGGAAGAATTGAAGAAAATTGATGAGATCAGCCTGTGATTTTACCTTACTCGCTTCCCAGCAAACAATTTTCATCTTGCCTTTTTCTTCTCTACTCCCTATAATAGCATCAAGAGTCATTTTATACTGTAACAGCCAAAAAGATACTATTGGAGGACGACGATGGAAAAAAGCGAGATACAGGAGCTTCCGGCCTGCCCGGTCGAGACGACGCTGACCCTCATCAGCGACAAATGGAAAGTGCTGATTTTGCGCGATTTGATGTCCGGAACGAAGCGTTTCGGTGAACTGCGGAAGTCCATCGGCCATGTGACCCAGAAAGTGCTGACTTCGCAGCTGCGGCAGATGGAAGCGAGCGGTCTTCTGACCCGGAAGGTCTACGCCGAGGTTCCTCCGCGCGTAGAATACACCTTGACCGAACTGGGATACAGCCTGAAACCCATCCTCGATGCCATGTGGGATTGGGGAACTGAATACAAAAAGCAGCAGAGCCACGCAAACTGAATCCATATTACACAACAAACACCCTTCGTCCGGACAAAAATCTTGACGAAGGGTGTTTTCTGTTTGGGGTTATTTCAGTTTTTTCAGCACAGCACCGATATCACTGTCGATCCAGATGGAACGCTTTGCGATCTCGTTCGGGGCAAAGGCCTCGCCGTAGTTGATACAGGCATAGGCTGCCTTTGGGTTCTGCGCAGTATAACGCCAGAACGGATATTTGATAATGACCGGCGTATTTCCGCCCACGCCCAGCTCCAAAAATAAAATCTTCTGCCCTTCGTGGCGGCGGAGGAACTCGCTGTACCGCTCAGCGGCAGTGTGCCACCCGACATCCTCTACAAAAGTATCGTCGGCCCGGAGGTTCATCGTCATAGGTTTGCCGCAGTAGGGACAGTGCGGTATCAGCTCCGCCGGGATGGACATTTTCAGCGGTTCGGCGGCAGTCAGATTTCCATCTTCCTCGATGTGGTATCCCTGCGCCCGGAGCATCTGTTCCACAAGTTCCCGGTTATCAAACGTCTCCGCGCAGCACGGTTCCGAACACTGAAACAGGCCATAATCGCCCTGTGTATAGAACAGCCGTTTTTTGTCAAAGCCCACCTTCTGGAAGCAGTGGTCGACATTGGTCGTCAGGACGAAATAATCCTTCTCCTTTACCAGCCGGAAGAGGTCTTCGTAGACCGGCTTCGGGGCGTTCCTGTAGCGATTGATATAGATATACCGGCTCCAATACGCCCAGTGTTCCTCGAGGGAAGCGAACGGGTAAAAGCCGCCGCTGTACATATCCCGGAAGCCGTATTTCCGCGCGAAGTCGCCGAAGTATTCTTCAAACCGTTCGCCGGTATAGGTAAATCCTGCTGAGGTCGAAAGGCCGGAGCCTGCGCCGACGATGACGGTATCAGCATCGTTCAGAGCAAGGCGGAGGTTTTCAACATCCTCCGAGGAGTCCTGTGTAAATCTCTTTGTCCAAATCTTTGAAAACATTGAAAATCACCTTCTTCACACTGGTATTTTGCTTCAGGAATTTCCGGACGGTCTCGACGGCAATTTCCGCCGCCTTTTCGTTCGGGAAATGGAACTCTCCGGTCGAGATACAGCAGAACGCCACACTCTCGAGACCGTGTTCTGCCGCAAGTTCCAGACAGGAACGGTAGCAGCTTCTGAGCTGTTCGCAGTGCTTTTTTGTCAGCCTCCCGGACACGATAGGCCCGACCGTATGCAGGATATACTTGCAGGGCAGGTTGAACGCCAGGGTGATTTTCGCCTGCCCGGTGGGCTCGGGATGGCCCTGCTGTTCCATCATCTCGGCACAGGCAAGGCGCAGCTCTGCGCCAGCATAAAAGTGAATACAATTGTCGATACAGCGATGGTTTGGATAGTAACACCCTGTCATGCCGCTGTTGGCGGCGTTCACGATGGCGTCACACCGCAGAGCTGTGATATCTCCCTGCCAGAGATAAATACCCGGCTCGATGGGCATCAAATCATCCAGCGAGACGACACCCTTTTTCGCCGTTTCTTCCTTTAAATAGGCATCCTGCTCGGTCAAAAATCGCTGTGGCAGCTTCCGCGGCGGACGGACATTCAGCAATCCACGCAGCAGATATTTCTGGTCTTCAACGTCCGCCGGAACCGCCATTTCCCGGTATTCCGGCTCTTCCTGCAGCAGCTCCCGGATGAGGAACTGCCGCCGCTCACTCTGGTTCATCTTGTCCTCCTATGGAACGCAGAGGATGCCCCACAGCCGGTTCGACTGTGAGGCTCTCTGTGGTTTTGATTCTGTTTAGAAAATTGATTCTGTTTAGAAAATGTACGGGGGATTGCCGGAGAAGTCGGCGATCACGCCGTGAGGGTCGTCCAGATGGAAGACCTCGAAAATCGGGTTGGTCGCTTCCCCATACTGGCTCTTGACGATGGGGTTTGCGATACACATTTCCTTCGCAGCCATGTTGTCCTCAAAGACAGCCTTGCCGTGCAGACGGATCCATGCGTACTCCGGACTGGAAACGGAAATTTCAATTTCCGGGTTTGCCTGCATATCCTTGTAAACATCCTTGGTGTTGTTGGTGCAAAACCACAGCTTGCCGTCCATCTCGCCCGAGAACATGAACGGGCGGCACTTTGCTTTGCCGTCACGACCGACGGTCGCCAGATACTGCACCGGGTTTGCGTTCAGAAATGCTACGATTTTTTCCATTTGATTTGCCTCCATGGGATTCCAGATGATGTTGCGTTGATTCTTGAAGGGCGTTTTGTGTTCCACCCTTCGCTGAATCTATGATATCCCCATGAGGCCGAACTGTAAAGTAAGCACAATTTTGTGCCGTAGTTACCAAAAGGTAACTGTTAGAGCGGCATCTTTTAATTTCACTCTTGAACCGTCACGAACTTCTGGAACTTGCTCTTTGGGCGGTCGGGAACGGTATAGGCGAGGATATTTTCCTCGATCATGGGCTGGATGTATTTGGAGATGAGATAGTACCGTGAAACGCCGGTCAGCTCGATGAGTTCCTGACGGGTACGCGGTGTCTTGCAAAAGTCTGCGATTTTCTGCCGGGTCTGCTCCTCGTGTCGGCTCTCAACATGTCGGTTTTCCGCTGGCATCGGCGGCGAAACAGGCTCGATCTTTCTTTTTGCCGGGATCAAATCAACGGGCGGCACAGCAGGCGCGGCACTCGGTGCAGGCCGGAATCCTTCTGCCGAAATAACACGCCGACAGCGCAGGGTCACCTCGAACTCGCCCCGTTCCTGCCGGAATTCCGGGAGCGGCAGCCCGGCTCGCCGCATCTCCGCGCGCATCATCGGGATGCCAGAATAGCAGTTATGGGAAATTTTCAGAGTCTGCAAAATATTCGCCAGTGCCGGGTTCCGAATCTCCGGACGGGCAATTCCCAGCTCTTCCAAAGAGTCCTCCCCATACAAGCCGCCGCTGTTCCGGACAACGAGATGGTCAGGATAAATTTCGAGCGAGACCGGAGTTCCCTCCGTATACACACTATAATCCCGATGCACCAAAGCATTCAGAACCGCTTCCCGGACAGCACGCAGCGGATAGGCACAGTGTTCTGCCGATGCAGCCGGTTCCCCAAAGCGAGACCCTGCCGGGCTGTTCTGTCGAACGAAATCAATCGCATCTTCGAGAATATCCGGTATTGCACCCGTAATGCGTTTCCGATTTGTAAATTGTTCCACGGAATTTTCTTTCGTTTTATCAAACGATGCTGCGGTCAAGCTAAGCTGTGGAAAATAAGTCTGCGGATAGATTGAAAACGATATCAATCCGGCAAGAGTCGGCGTTCCATCGCACATTATCCCCATCAGTTCCAGAATTCCCTCATCGGAAAGCTCTTCAGCCAGTCTTGGGTGTTCTCCTTTTACCGCTTTGAGGTAATCTTTCAGACGTTTCTGGTTGAAATAACGTGTATTCACCCGTTCTACCGGACGCATGTCTTCGTGAAGCTGGTTCCGGAACGCACGGCAGCGATATACTTCATACGGCTTCATAATATTATTTTTTCCGTCTTCCGTCCGGACAAACGAGCCTTTTGCACTGCCAATGCCTGCATAATAAACAGGTCTGCGTAAAATTTCCACACCTGGAATTTCTGCTGCAACGACCGTTTTTCCTTTTATCGTACAGCTGGTAAGGATCGGGTGAACGGACGGTTCCATCTGCTGACAGTTCTCGATGATTTTTCTCTCCACATCATCTGCATCATAGACACCAGTGATCTCCACCATCGGGCCATCATTTGCCACACCGAATAGAATGATCCCACCGGAATCCTGGTTGGAAAATGCAGAAATCGTATCATAGATCGGTTTCGGAAAGCTTTCTTTTGTTGATTTTAGTTCAACTTCGTTTTTTTCTATTTTTAAAAGCTGAACATCCCGTATCAACTGCATCAGCTCTTCTTTTTGCATCTCAGGGTAGTTCCTTTCTATTTTTCTCCTTCTATTATACCATTTTTGTATTTAAAATTCAACTAATCAGCGCATTTATTTCTATTTTGACAACATTTTTGAAAATTTGGCAACTGTTTTTGTTTTGTCAAAACTTGTCAAGTTGCTATAAATATTTTGGCAACAACTTGTTGGTGTTTTCAAAATTGTGACAATTTGTTGCTATTTTTTGCTTTTTGCGCAGCATTTCTTCCTTGCCTTTCTGCTTTCACGTTCCATTGTCTTTTTCCTCTTCACACAGAGCCGATCTCACTCTCTTTTGTGGAAAAACATTATGATTCCTCTGCGAGTTTTCCACATGGAATCGCTGCTGTTTCGCTGTAAAAAACAAGGCGCGGAACATTCCGGCCTGCCTTTGGCCTTTGGTTCCACGCCTTGTTTGGTTCGTTTTATATTACAGTTTGGATAATTACGTTTTGGAATATTGTTTTTGCTATCCTGCCTGAACTCATGCTTCTTTCCGGGCCGGCTCTTCTTTTCCGGAATGGATAAAATTGTATGCCGCCTGGTACTCTTCTGGAATTTTTTCCAGCGGCAATCCTCTCACATTCTCATCTGTGCCATCCCGGATGGCCTGATCATAAAACCAACATTTGTAATCCAGCATCGAACGCACCTGTTCCAGATGGGCGATCTCTGCTTCCACTGCCCGTCTCTGCCGGGCGAACAGTTCCCGACGCTGCAAAAAGGTTCCGCTTCCCTGTCCGCACCAGATCATAAACTGCTTGATGTCTTTGATCTCAAGGCCGGACTTTTTCAGGCACTCGATCACGCGCAGACGCTCGAGGTCTTTGTCGCTGAATTTCCGGATGCCCGAATCCCGGTGGATGTTATCGAACAATCCCTCTTTATCATAATAGCGGAGCGTCGAGATCGGCAGCCCGAACAACTTGGATACCTGACCGATGGTATACATATTTTCCCTCCTCAGCTTGACATAAAGTTGACTTCAGCCTCAGTGTAGCAGGATGATCCCCGGATGTCAAATCGGTTGACAGGGGTTTCCAGCCGGTGTAAACTTTAAAAACAAGGACTCTTATCTCAAACCGACAGCAAGTTTTCCACATTGAGTCCGTAAAAAGTGAGGTAATTGATTATGAAAATGGTTCATACTGACAACGCTCCCGGTGCCATTGGCCCCTACTCTCAGGGTTTCATCGTCGGTGGTCTGGTCTACACTTCCGGTCAGATCCCGGTAAACCCTGCTGACGGCACCATTCCCGAGGGCATCGCTGCACAGGCTGCACAGAGCTGCAAGAACGTTCTCGCCATCCTCGAGGCTGCCGGCAGCGGCGCAGAGAAGGTCGTCAAGACCACCTGCTTCCTCGCAAACATGGAGGACTTCGCCGCCTTCAACGAGGAGTACGCAAAGTATTTCACCTCCAAGCCGGCTCGCAGCTGTGTTGCTGTCAAAAGCCTGCCGAAAAACGTTCTCTGCGAGATCGAGGCTATCGCTGAGGCCTGATCCGGATGAACTATTATGTTGCCCCGATGGAGGGTCTGACCGACCGAGTCTGGCGGCAGGCGCATCAGAAATGGTTCGGTGCGCCCGGCATCCAGAACGCCCCGGCACGGTATTACGCGCCCTTCCTCTCCCCTCCCGAAAACCGAATCCTTATCAAGAAAAAGATGGCAGAGCTTGCGCCGGAAGCCAATCCCGGCCTGCCGGTCATTCCGCAGCTCCTCGCCAAGGACGGCGCACTTGCCGCGTGGATGATCGGTGAACTGCGCAAACTGGGTTACACCGAAGTCAACCTGAACATCGGCTGTCCGGCCGGAACGGTCACGGCCAAGGGCAAAGGCTCCGGAATGCTCCGTGACCTCGACAAACTGGACGCTTTTCTGGACGGCGTTTTCTCGCAGGCAGACGGCCCCATTTCGGTCAAGACCCGGCTGGGCGTTGAGAAGCCGGAAGAGTTCGACGCCATCCTTGCCATCTACAACCGCTATCCCATCTCGGAACTCACCATCCATCCTCGGGTCATGCGGCAGCTCTACCGTGGACAAGCTGACTGGGAGGCTTTTGCAAAGGCGTTTCCCCAATGCAGGATGCCAGTCTGCTACAACGGCGACGTAACGACGCCGGAGCAGCTCCACGCCCTCGAGACCGAGTTCCCGGCTCTGTCAGGCATCATGGTTGGGCGCGGCATCATTGCCGACCCTGCCCTGTTCCGGCGAGCAATGGGCGGCGCACCGGCCTCTAAAGAAGAACTGCGCGGTTATCTCGATGACCTGTTCCACGGCTATACCGAACTGTTCGGCAGCGCAGGCTGTGCCATCAGCCGGATGAAGGGTCACTGGTTCTATCTCATCCATAAATTTGAGGGCGCAGACAAGCTGGAAAAACAGCTCAAAAAGCTGCGTGAGCCGTGGGAGTATGAGGTCACGGCAAATCAGATCTTCACACTTGATTTAAAATAGCCTCTCTCAGCCGAGCGGCAGCTTGTCTGTTTTCCCGGCAGGAGAGCTGGTTTGCGCAAAAAAAGACCCACCGATCGGTGGGTCTTTTCAAGATTCTATCAGATAATTTTCAGACATTCAGATAATCGCGCAGCATAGCCTGCAACAGGTCGTCACGGTCTACTTTGCGGATCAGAGAACGGGCTCCGTTATGGGTCGTAATGTAGGTGGGGTCTTCGGAAAGGATATAACCTACCAGCTGATTGATCGGATTGTATCCTTTTTCCTTCAGTGCATCATACACCTGCTGTACGATCGCGTGGATCTCATAGTCCTGCTTATCATGGATGGAAAAAATTGCGGTAGAATCACCCACGAAATACACCCCCTTCGTTAAACTATGCTTTATTGTACACGAAATGGGGCAAAACTTCAAGATTACCCGGCACTTTTTGCACATCTTTCATAAAATTTCCAGATAAAATCGTGCAACTTGGCAAGTGAGAAAGGAGCATTTATGCTGTTTGGCATCGGCTGTGACCTGTGTGCTATCGCCCGGATGGAAAAAAGCCTCTCCGGGGCACATGGCGAGACTTTCGCCCGGCGTGTCTTCGGTGAGGCAGAGCGGACCGCTCTCGGTCTGACGGAAGGTTTTGTCTTCCCGGATGGCCGTGCCGGTCAGCGCAAGGCCGCCAGTGCCGCTGCGGACTTTGCCGCAAAGGAAGCCTTTCTGAAAGCGGCTGGAACGGGCCTTGCAGGGCCGTTTTCTCTCTGCGAGATAGAATCCGTCCGCCTGCCCTCCGGCGCGCCAGAGTACCGTTTCTCGGGGCGTACAGCGGTGTGGGTCGCAGAGCGTCATCTGAAAGCCCACCTCTCCCTCAGCCACGACAACGGAACTGCGCTGGCATTCTGCGTCCTTGAGCAGACCCCGGAAACCTGAATCTTCCTCCTGCATAGAATGGAATAAAACCCTGCGTGCATACCGGACGTTCTGCTGGCCCATACTAACGGCAGAAAGCAGGCTGCGCCGGACGCACCACATAGCAGGCGCAGCCTCCGACATCAGGGAGGGAGATCTTATGGAGGTACACAGAGGAGAAGTTTTCTACGCCGACTTATCACCGGTGGTCGGCTCAGAGCAGGGCGGCATCCGCCCTGTCCTCATCGTTCAAAACGAGATCGGCAACCGCCACAGCCCGACCGTCATCGCAGCGGCCATTACATCCCGGCTGGACAAAGCTCGTCTGCCGACCCACATCAACATCCGGGCGGCAGATACCGGTCTCGCCAAGGACAGCGTGGTTCTGCTGGAGCAGATCCGGACGCTGGACAAACACCGCCTGCGTGAACGGGCCGGGCAGATCACGCCAGAAGACCAGAAACGGGTCAATCAGGCGTTGGATGTCAGCCTTGGGCTGGATTCCTACTGAAAGAAACATCGTGAAAAATAAAGCCATCTGCGGCCGTGCAGATGGCTTTTGTGTTTGTATGGAATCCTTTACGGCACGATCTCCGTATCAAAAATCATCTTTTTGCAGAAGGGGCAGTAATCTGCCTTAATGGTAACTCCAGAAAGCGGATGAAATTCTCCACCCTTCAAGGCACCTTTGCCGCCGAGTTTATCCAGAAAACTCAGCTTTTTGTCCGCCGCTTCCCAAATTACTCTGCCCCGTCCGTCACTGCACGTCAGGGTACCGGCAGTCATTTCTTTTCCGCAGAATGGACAGTTCATGTTGTGGTCTCCTTGCAGTTTATTTGTTGTGTCCAGTATAGCATATTCCCATCAGAAAAGCTATCTTCGGCTTTTAAGAATCACGCTGGCATATCATTGCTCCGGTCACTGCGCTTCAGACCAAGAAATGGCGGAACCTCTGACCGTTTCAACCCCTGTTCGTGTGCCTTTTTCAGCTGATATTCATGCAGAGCGATGCTGTCCAGCAAATCTCTCTGATTCTGAGAAGACGCATAATAATCAATGCCGAACCGTTTGCAAACGATGCTGAGCTGGTCGAGCATCTCAATTGCCGTGGGAGACATCCGCTTTACTTCAATATCCATCAAATCGCCGCCTTCGGTCTTTGCCGTATATTTTTCAAGAGATGGGTCGCCTATAAATTCACTCGTCCAGTCTGTCTGCCAGTCTGTTTTCGTTGTTTCAAGGTCTGCACTTGTAGATTTGTCGATTTCGACCGGAATCTTTTCATCTGTTGCAGCTTCCGTAACAAAATACTGTAAAATCATCGTCTCACCTCTTCACTTATATTATAACGGAATCCCGATATTTTTCAACTCAAAAAGCATACTATATTGTACAAAAGCCCCATACCCACATTTCAAAAATGCAGATACGGGGCTTTTGGTCATTTCATGGAATTTTCTTTGCTCAATCCTGATTACTTGCTTCTGCGTCGTGGATCAGAGCATGTTCCCGGATCTTTTCCAGCGTCTGCTCACTGAGGATATGCTCAGCTTTGCAGGCGTCCTCGGCAGCGATATCCTCATCGACGCCCAGCTGAACAAAGAAATGAGTCAGCAGGCGGTGACGGCTATAAATACGCTCCGCGATCTCACGGCCCGGTTCCAGCAGGGTCAGATTGCCCTCGCCATCCACCGCGATATAGCCGTTTTCCCGCAGCTTTTTCATGGCGATGCTGACGCTCGCCTTGGTATAACCCAGCTCGTTCACAACGTCGATGGAACGCACTTTGCCCATACGCTGTGTCAGCATGAGGATCGTTTCGAGATAATCTTCCGCGGATTGGTGGATCTGCATGGTTTGGTGGCCTCCTGCCTTGTTCCCACAAGGGATTTATCGGCCGGGCGAGAACCCGTCCGGCTCGTATGTTATAGGATATCACATTTCCGCAGGGGATGCAAGGTTTCGGGAAAAGTTTGTCTATTCAAACCAAATTATGTCCCCGAAATTTGTTACTTTGCTGCGTTCAAGTATGCTTCCGGGCCGGAGAGATACAGGTCGCCGCCGTGGGCGTCCAGAATGACCGTCAGCGGCATATTCTCCACAGTCAGGCGACGGACAGCTTCACAGCCGAGGTCAGGCCATGCGATGACTTCCAGTGTCTTGACGCTCTGTGCCATCAGCGCACCTGCGCCGCCCAGAGCAGCCAGATAGACTGCACCGTTGCGCACGACAGCGGCTTTGACCGCCTCATCCCGTTTGCCCTTGCCGATCATGATCTTGTTGCCTAAGTCCAGCAGGCGCGGACTCATGGCGTCCATCCGTCCGCTGGTAGTCGGGCCTGCCGAACCAATGACCTCGCCCGGGCGTTCCGGTGTCGGGCCGACATAATAGATCGCACTGCCCTCAAGGTCGAACGGCAGGGGTTCGCCCTTGTCGAGAGCTTCCAACATCCGCTTATGCGCCTGATCCCGGGCAGTATAGACCACGCCGGACAGAAGGACAGTGTCGCCTGCTTTCAGGGGTTTCAGATCCTCTGCGGTGCAGGGTGTCGTCAGATGATATTCCATCGTGTATCCCTCCTTACAGCGTCGCTGACGCACGCCGGGTGACGTGGCAGGAAACGTTGACCGCCACCGGCAGACCGGCCACATGGGTCGGCATCTGCTCGATGGCAAGACCCAGACAGGTGGTCTTGCCGCCAAAGCCCTGCGGCCCGATGCCAAGCTCATTGATGGACGTCAGCAGCTCCTGTTCCAGTGCGGCATAGTACGGGTCAGCGTTCGGCTTGTCCAGCGGACGGAGCAGAGCTTTTTTCGCCAGATATGCCACCTTGTCGAAGCTGCCGCCGACGCCGATCCCCAGCACGATGGGCGGACAGGGATTGGAACCTGCCAGCCGGACGGTATCCACGACAAATTTCTTGAAGCCCTCCACGCCGTCCGCCGGCTTGAGCATCTGGATGCGGCTCATATTCTCGCTGCCGAAACCCTTGGGGGCTACCGTGATGGTACAGCCGTCGCCATCCACCAGATGAACGGTGATGGCCGCCGGGGTGTTATCGCCGGTGTTTCCCCGGCGGAGTGGGTCAGCGACGATGCTTTTCCGGAGATATCCGTCGGTATAGCCACGGCGGACGCCCTCGTGGATGGCGGCTTCAAAGCTGCCGTCGATGTGGACATCGGTTCCCAGCTCGACAAAGACGCAGGCCATGCCAGTATCCTGACAGATAGGCAGATTTTCCTCTTTTGCCGCTGAGAGGTTCGACCAGAGCAGGTCAAGGGTATTTTTTGCCAGCGGCCAGGGTTCTTCCTGCCGTGCCTTATTCAGCGCGTCCTGAACATCCTGCGGCAGGCGAGTGTTTGCCTCGATGCAGAGGCGAGCAACAGTATCGGTGATCTCCTGTGCCGGAATCGTCCTCATGACTTATTCCTCCGTTTACAGCCGTGCTACGCCGGTCTTACGAGCCGCTTTTGCGACAGCATTTGCAACCGCTTCTGCAACACGAGGGTCAAATGCGCCGGGGATGATATTCTCCTCGCTGCGGTCCTCGTCGGTGATGAGGTCGGCAATTGCATAGGCTGCGGCCAGTTTCATTTCATCGTTGATATCCCGTGCCCGGACGCTCAAAGCACCCTTGAACAGACCCGGGAAGCAGAGGACATTGTTGACCTGATTCGGGAAGTCGCTGCGGCCGGTAGCCATGACCCGGACACCGCCGGCTTTGGCCTCATCGGGCATGATCTCCGGGGTCGGGTTTGCCATTGCAAAGACAATCGCATCCTTGTTCATGGTCTTGCACAGCTCAGTCGTCAGGATGCCCGGACGGGAGACGCCGATAAAGACATCTGCGCCCTCGATAGCTTCTTTCAGGCCGCCCTTGATCTGACGGGGATTTGTGACTTCGCCCAGCCAGTTCTTGTGCGCCTCGGCACTGTTGCAGCCCTTGTACAAGGTGCCGAACTGGTCGACGGCGACGATATCTTTCGCCCCGGCAGTCATCAGCATTTTGATAATGGCGGTGCCTGCGGCTCCCGGGCCGTTCAGAACGATGTGAACATCCTCCATCTTCTTGCCGACCACACGCAAAGCGTTGATAAGAGCCGCCGTCACAACGATGGCCGTGCCGTGCTGGTCATCGTGGAAGACCGGGATATCCAGTTCCCGTTCCAGTGTTTCCTCGATCTCAAAGCACTCCGGACTTTTGATGTCCTCGAGGTTGATGCCGCCGAAGGTCGGCGCAATGGCTTTGCAGGCTGCGATGACGCTGGCCGCATCGTGAGCGTCGATGCAGATGGGGAAGGCATCCACGCCGCCGAATTCCTTGAACAGAACGGCCTTGCCCTCCATGACTGGAAGTCCGGCTTCCGGGCCGATATCGCCCAGACCCAGAACTGCCGTACCGTTGGAGACGACAGCGACCATATTGCCTTTGAACGTGTACTTATACACATCGTCGGGATTTGCCTTGATCTTCCGGCAGGGCTCGGCAACGCCGGGCGTATAGGCGGTGGACAGGTCGTCACGGGTCTTGACCTCGACCTTGCTGACGATGCCGACTTTTCCCTTGTGGCTCTCGTGCATCTCGAGAGCAGCCTGATTGTAATCCATTTGAAAGTCCTCCAATCTGAATTTTTCAGCCGAATGATTTCTCTCTGCCAACGGCTGCGAGCGTTTTCTTTATTCTATCAAAACCCTCCCCTGTTTTCCACCATTTTCTCGCCGAATGTGAAGTGTTGTGAGGAATTTTTGCAAAATCCTTTTCTTTTTCATTTTTACCCCTTATAATAGAGGTTGTTTCTCTGCTCACCCACCGGCGAAAGGCCGGTTTTGCAAAACAGGAGGTATTCTTTTGAAACGCATCATCACCAAAGCACTCAGCCTTGTCTGCGCAGGCGCACTGGTCCTGTCGATGGCAGGCTGCGGCGGTTCTTCCGCCAGTTCGTCCGCTTCCAGTGGGGCAGACAGCCTGATCTCGTTCGGCAGTGCATCCGACTATGATTATCAGAATTTCTCGTACAGCGATGGTCTGGACGAAAACGGCTACTGGTCGGGCGTCAAGGCTCTGGATTATGTAACTCTGCCCGAAGACTACGCAGCAATTCCGATTTCCCGTTCTGACGTAGAGCCGAGCAACGAGGATGTTCAGGCACAGATCGACAACATCCTGAGCCAGAATTCCACCACGCAGGAAGTCAACCGTGCTGCCGCAGACGGCGACACCGTTAACATCGACTATTCCGGCACCGTGGACGGCGTTGCATTCACCGGCGGCACTTACAGCGGCTACAACCTTGTTCTGGGCAGCAACACCTTCATCGACGGCTTTGAGGATCAGATCATCGGCCACAATCCCGGCGAGACGTTCAATGTCACCGTCACCTTCCCGGAGGGCTACGACGACTCCACCGATGCCGACGGCAATACCGTCGTCCTGAGCAACAAGGAAGCCGTCTTCTCGGTCACTCTGAACTCCGTCTCGGAGGAAGTTCTGCCCGAGCTGACCGATGAATGGGTCGACACCAACTACGGTACCACCGATAACGTCCACTCGGTCGAGGAACTTCGCGCCCTGTATCAGAAACTCCTCTATGAGGACAACCTCCACACCGCTTTGATGGACTATCTGCTGGAGAACTCCACCTTCAAGTCCATTCCGCAGGAGGTCAGCGATTACCAGATCAAGCAGTGCCTGAATTATTACTACACCATGGCAAACTACTACGGCTATGACCTCGACACCTTCGTCAACTCTCTGATGGGCTACGACAATGCCGACGCCATGCTGCAGGATCTGTCTTCCGGCATTGAAAAATATGCCAAGGAAGCCCTGCTCTATCAGGCTGTCACTGAGGCCGCAGGCATCACGCCGACTCAGGAGCAGATCGACAACTACTCGGCTTACACCGAGACTTACGGTGCAAATTACTGCACCATGATCGCCCTCATGGACGCCGTGACCGATACCCTCTCGAATAACGCTGTCGTGAGCTGATAGCTTCTAAAATCCAGATGATAAAATCCCGGGGAGCAATTGAGTTCCCCGGGATTTTTATATCTTCTTACAGAATCCCAAAACAGACCAGACCCAGCACGGCGGCAACGCCGATGACTTTCGGCACGCTCGTCTTGCGCCTGCGGAGCAGGTAAAAGCAGACCAGACCGATCCCGATAGCCATCGGGTCAGGCCATCCGGCAGAGGTGACATAGTTCTGCATACTCAGGCTGACAAGCACCTGAAGGATCATGCCGATGCAGATGGGCTTGACGAACATCATGATATAGCCCATGACCTTGCTTTCCCGGAACTTATTGAAGAACACCGCCGCAGCCAGCGTCAGGGTCAGCGTCGGGCAGAGGACGCCCAGAACCGCCGCAACGCCGCCGATCATTCCGGCGGTCTTGGTACCTGCAAAGGTCGCACAGTTGACGCCCAGCGAACCGGGTGTCATCTCCGCAATGGCGATGAGGTTGGACAGGTCGGCCTCGTTCATCCAGCCATGAGAGGACATCTCTTCCATAATAAGTGGGATCATCGAGGTGCCGCCAAAGCTGGTGAAACCGATTTTGGCAAAAGCGATAAACAGCTGAACCAGTGTTTCAAGCGTTGCCATGCTCTTTCACCCCCATCCAGATCAGGCTTGCAGCGGCACCGCCGATGACAAGCGTCAGGTTGCTGATACTCGTAAAGGCACAGACGCAGAAGCCCACCACGCAGAGGATGACGGCGAATTTTGTTTTCAGCGTCTCCTTGCCGAGGCTGATCGCTGCACCGCCAATGATGGGGACCACGGCGCACTGAACCCCTCGCAGAGCCGCAAAGACCCAGTAATTCGATTTGATAAGGTCATAGATTGCCGTCACGATCGTCAGCACGACCACCGCAGGCAGGCACAGACCTATGGCGCAGGCAACGCCGCCCAGCGGCCCGGCCAGCTGATAGCCAAACAACAGGGTGATATTTACCACCATGATGCCGGGCAGGGACTTGCCGACGGCGATCAGCTCCACGAGATCGTTTTTGCTCATCCACTGCCGCTTGTCCACGAAGTCCTGCTCCATCTGTGCCAGAATGCTCCAGCCGCTGCCAAAGGTGAACGCACCTATTTTAATAAAGTGCAAAAACAGAAATGCCGCCAAGCGTATTCCTTCCGGGCGGCTTTGTTCCGTTTTGTTTTTTACGTCTTCCATATTCTCCTCCTGTTTTTATAAGAATAAGGTATCACAGCCGCTCCGGTTTGACAAATTCCGAAAATTCATGTTTTCTATAAAATATCCGTCATGCTTCGGGATGCAGCCAATTGCCTTTCCATGCGTAAAAAACCATTAGGACAGCACCGAACGCCCACGACACCGGGTAGAGGACAAAGATGCCGTCAATGTTATGGAAAAGCGGCAGAACGAACTGGATCCACACCACACGGAACAGGCAGAGCGATACCAGCAGGACGACCATCGGCGGAACGCTCCGTCCGGTTCCACGGACGGCACCGGCCAGACCATGCAAGATCGCCAGCAGGAAGTAGAACGGGCAGAAGTAGTGCATCGCTGTCACGCCAAAGGCCACTACACTGTCGTCGCTGGTGAACAGCCGCATGATGGGGTTCTGGAAGGCCAGCAGCAGACCGCCCGTCACCAAGGTATAGATGACGCCCATTGCCAGCGTGACCCACATGCCCTTTTTCACCCGGTCGATTTTGCCTGCGCCATAGTTCTGGCCGACAAAGGTGGTCGCCGCCATGCTGAAACTCGTGACGGGCAGAATGTTGAAGCCGTCAATTTTCATATAGGCCGCAAAACCGGCCATTGCCGCTGCGCCATAACCGTTGACGCTGGACTGCACCAGAACATTCGAGAACGAGATGACCATATTCTGGATGCCAGTCGGCAGGCCGATGCGGACGATACGGGAAGCCATCTTCGGATGCACTTTGATATTTCGGAGCGTCACCTGATAGTCCGCCTTGACCCGGCTCAGGAAGGCCAACGAGAGGACGCAGGACACCAGCTGGCTCAGGTCCGTCGCAATGGCTGCACCCTCAACGCCCATCCGGAAGACCGCAATGAAGAGCAGGTCGAGGATGATGTTCGTCACCGAGGCGAATCCCAGATAGATCAGGGAACGCTGAGAGTTGCCGGCAGCGTTCAGGATACCTGCCGCCATGTTATACACAACGCTGAACAGGACACCGCCGAAGTAAATTTTCATATACGTCACGGCGTCAGGCAAAACTTCCGCCGGAGTGTTCATCCAGACCAGAAGCGTCCGGCTGAACAGGATACCGCCGACCGTCAGCAGGATGCCCAGGATCACCGCAATGGCAAGCGAGGTGTGGATCGCGTCCTGTGCATCCTTCCGGTCTTTTGCGCCCAGATACTGCGCCACAACGACGCCTGCGCCGACCGCAATGCCCTGACTGAAACCGATCAGAAGATAGATGGGCGAGCCGCTGGAGCCGACTGCCGCCAGCGCATTGCTGCCCAGAAAGTTACCGACGATGATGGAATCGGCGGTGTTGTAGAGCTGTTGAAGCAGGTTTCCTAAAATCAGCGGCATCGAGAAGAGCAGGATGTTTTTCCAGATGCTGCCCTCCGTCATCAGCCGGGTCTTTTTTTGTTCCGGTTCCAATACCGTTTGCGCCATAGTTTTCTCCTTTTCCATTTTGTTCCCACCCTGCCGCAGTCCGGCAGCAGTTTTTCGACATTTCGCACAAAATTTGCGCCGTAACTTTAACAATACAACCAACCCGGAAAATTGTCAAGATGGATATGAAGTTTCTTCATCCCCACCAAAAACAAAACTCTCCGGACATCCGCTTTTGCGGTATCCGAAGAGTCCGATTCGTTTCTTTTATTGATGCACTGCCGTCAGTTCATAGACCTTATCAAACTGATTTTTCCGTTCCGGAGTCAGGTGATGGCTGATGAGGATCAGGGTCAGCTCCGGATTTTCCAGTAGGCTCTTTTCCACAAGGTCTGCATTTTTGGCATCCAGTGCGCTGGTACCTTCGTCCACCAGCAGGATAGAGCGGTCATGGATGAGCGCACGGGCGATGGCAATGCGCTGCTTCTGACCGCCGGAGACGTTACTGCCTTCCTCGCCGACGACCGTATCCAGACCTTCCGGCATGGAGGCCAGATCACCGGCAAGCGCACTGTCCCGAATCGCCTTTTGCAGCTGCTCTTCCGGGAAGTCCTCGCCCAGCGTGATATTCTCCCGGATGGTGGTGTTGAACAGGAACACATTCTGTTCGATATAGCTCATCTGTTTCTGAAGTTCCTCCGGGTCGACCGTGCGGATATCCGTGTCATCAAAGAAGATATGTCCGGTATAGTCCGGCAGCCAGCCCAGCAGGAGTTTCAGCAGGGTGGATTTTCCGCATCCGGAAGGCCCGGTCAGGGCATACTTTTTGCCTTTTTCAAACCGGAAGGAAGCGTTTTCCAGAATGGGCTTTTCCCCATAGCGGAAGGAAAGAGCTTCGACCGAGATGGAGTTTGCAAATTCTTGAAGCACGCACTTTTCTTTTTTTTAATAACTCATTTTTATGGCAAGATATTTTTTTAAAATAGGATTTTCCTGAAGTCAGTGACAATTGAAGTTTTACAAGTTCTTTCAGCCCATTATAAACATTTGAACAAATCGTCGAAACACTAACCATAACAGAAACATTCAATATTCCCATTAAAACCAGTACACCTGCCAATAGCCGAATCGCAACCTGAAAAACAACGCTTAAAAACCCCATTCCATTTCCAACAGCACTTTTCAACACGCGCAAAGAATATCGTGGTTCTTCCATTTGATCATTCGCCTTTTTTGTCTCAGATAAGAGCCGTTCATTCTGTCCAAAAAAACGAAGAACATCATATCCCATCAAGAGTTCTTTGAATCCATTGACTGCCTGTGCCTGAAGAACCGAGCAACGTTTTCCTGCCTCTTCTAACTTTCGATTGAAAAGCTGCGGAAGCAAAATCATCAAAATCCCAAAAACAATCGAAATAACAAGCAAGCTCCAATGAAGATAGAACAGCGCAATCAAACTCGAAATAATCTTTGCCAGTATACCAAATGTATTAAAAAGTGGCTCCCAACCCAATTGTTCCATCTGTGCGATGTCATTTGTAAATCCAGATAGGTAAGAACCGCTCTCATCCAAATGATACTCTTGGTAACTTTTTTCCAAGAGCATCTCAGCCATATCATTTCGTTCTAACGCATTGATTTGAGCCTGCGCCCGATAGTGAAAAACAGTTTCCATGTGAGATGACAGAAAAATGACTAACCAAACTCCCAGGTGCGCTGTTAGTCCCTCTATAAAAAGCTTTATATCTTGCGCCAAAAGTCCGTCTAACATTTTCATGGATGCAAGTGCCGCAAAAACTTCAATGCTATAAGAAACCACTTGACACAAAATCGTCAACGAGGAGTTTTTCCACGTTTTTCTAATATAATACAGCATGTCAGCATCCTTCTCAGTAAATTTTCAACGATTGTTCTGAGCAATTTGTTTGAGTGATACCATCAATCAAGCACTTCTTTTGGCAACGCATATTAAAGCAAGTAAAGATTTCTTTACAAGAAAAACATTTTTCTTGTAGATTTGTATGATACCACTGATCGTTTTACGCTCCTTTCTTATATTCAGCGAAACATTCATTTGATTTTTGTTTTGCTGTGACTATATCTTATCACCTAAGTTCTTGACTTACCATATCGTTTCATGTTATAAAAAAATAACACGAAACGGCAGGTTCGCTTCCAATATTTGCCAACAAGCTCTAAAAACACTAATTTGCTATGTTATACTATTGAATACTAACCAGAAAGGCGGTACATATCATGCAAAATTTCCTTCTTGGAGAGTTTATCCGTCAGCGCAGACTGGATCTTGGGCTGACGCAGGAGGAAGTCTGCGACGGCATCTGCGAGCCAATTACCCTTTCACGAATCGAAAATGGCAAACAGACGCCCAGCCGTTCCCGAATCAACGCCATCTTACAGCGTCTTGACCTTCCGGATGACCGCTATTACGCCTTACTGAGTAAAGACGAGCTGGAAATCGAAGCTCTGGAAAAAGAAATTGTCGCCTGCAATGCAACGCGACAACAAGAAGAGTGTCTTAAAAAGCTTACTCAATTAGAGAAACTTTCCCGGCCTGATGATCATCTGACCCAGCAATTTATCCTTCGTTCTAAAGCACTCCTCGGCAGTATAAATGGACAATACTCTACCGACGAACAAATCGAACTTTTAATGCGTGCGATTCAATTGACCGTTCCATCTTTTTCGTTAGATGAAATTGAAGGTCATATCTATAGTAGAGATGAAATCAAAACAATAAATCAGCTTGCTAATGCCTATTCTGCTTCCGGAAACAATAAAAAAGCAGCTGACATATTTTATCAGCTGCTGAAATATGTGCGTAAGCATTATCAGGAAACAATTACATCTACTGGAATTCTGCCTCTTGTTTTATATAACTACGCTCGGGTATTAGATCTATGTGGTCGATATGAGGAAGGTGCGCAGCTTGCCCTTGAAGGGAAAGACGCCTGTATTAAATACGGACACTTCCAGCTTCTTTCCAGCTGTATTGAAATCTATGCTGAGTGCAATCATTTTTTAGGAAACGATGCTGAAAGCGCAAAAGCATATCGCCAAGCTTATTATCTTTGCGAAGCAATTGGATGGCAGAAAGACCTAGAAATTACAAAACGGGAAGCAAAAGAATATCTCGGATTAACATTCGATGATTAACGAACATCATCCTCTGCAGCGTGAACATCCAATGGAACTGCTTGCAATTCCGGGGGATTTTTTCTATCTACTTGACGCATTCTGTGAGAGATGCTATCATTAGCACACTTACAGATAAAAGGGGTCAGATTTCAGATGCAGAAGATTCAAACGCCCCTGTTCCGGGGCATCGGGGATGACGCGTTCGAGCAGATGCGGCAATACGGCGGCACCCGGCAGAAGCAGTTTGCAAAAGGCGAGACGATTTTCCGCACCGGCGAGACCGTGCATGAACTGGGTATCGTCCTGTCCGGCAGCGTCAACATTGAGAATATCGACCTCTGGGGCAACAAGAGCATCCTGAGCCACATCCCGGCCGGGCAGGTCTTCGCTGAGACCTACGCTTATTGTGGGGAGCCGATGATGGTGGACGCCGTTGCCGACGAGGACACGCAGGTGCTGTTCCTCGACCTCGACCGCCTGCTCCGTACACCTCATCCGGAATGCAGCTGGCAGCAGGTGCTGAATAATAACCTGCTCAACATCTCTCTTCACAAAAACCTCGCCCTGTCAGAGCGCATCTTCTGCACCAGCCCCAAGACCATCCGGGGGCGTCTGCTGCTCTACCTTTCCAATCAGTCGGCAAAAGCCGGGAGCCGAACCTTTACGATCCCATTCAACCGTCAGGCCCTCGCCGACTACCTCAACCTCGACCGCAGCGCACTCTCCAAAGAGCTTGGCAAAATGCGTGATGAGCATCTCCTCCTCGTCGATAAAAGCACTTTCACCCTGCTGGATGGGGTGGAGTGAGACACAAAAGAGCGTCAGCCTTGTTACGGGCTGACGCTCTTTGACTTCTATGGAGGGAATCGCTTTATCAGAACTTGAACAGGTTGACGATACGCTGCCACAGGCGAGTGAAGAAGTTGCCTTCCTCGACAGTGGTCTCGGTCTCGGCGGTGTTCTCAGCGGAAGCAACGGTCTCACCGGTCTTGTAGATGAACTTCACGCTGCTGGAAGCACCCTCGGGCGTGCCAGCAAAGCTGGTATAGTCCTCGAGGCGGCTCGACATCTCATCCAGAACGGTCTTGAGTGCGTGGATCTGGTCGGTGTCCAGAGAATCCAGAGAACCGGTCAGCTTGGAGATGCCTTCCTCATTGAACTGGTTCAGGCCGTCATTCAGCTGAACCGTACCATCGGACAGCTGTCCGACGCCATTGTTCAGGGTGTTCACGCCATCGTACAGGCTCTTGGTACCAGCTGCCAGCTGTGCGCTGCCATCCTTTGCGGAATGTGCGCCATCAGCTGCGGTAGCGACACCGTTGGTGTACTGATTGACGCTGGAAACGAAGTACTGGATCTGGCTCAGGCTGGTCTTCAGGGCAGCAACGCTTGCCATATCCTCGCTGTTCTTGACCTGCAGATACAGCTCATCGTGGATCTTCTGCGCTGCGTCTGCATCGGTCAGCTTATTGACGATGCCGGTCAGGAAAGACGGGTCAAGGTTCTGCATCAGCTTGAGAGCTGCTTCGAGGTCATCGTTGGTCTTGGTAGCTGCCAGGTACAGGGCGATGTCCAGCTGGCTCTCCTTGAAGCTGGGCTCCTGCTCCCAGATGGTACGGACCATCTTCTTACGGCCAGCAGCCAGAGTCTTGTCGTTCAGGGTCAGGATCTCGTCGATGACGGATGCGTAGTTGTCCCAAGTCATCGGCTGGTCGATCAGGCCGCCCTCCATGAGGGTGCTGTTTGCGGATGCCAGAACGCCGTCAGCGACCTGCTGTGCGCCTGCATTCAGAGCGGAGTTGTTGGAGGTCAGGGTATCCAGACCATCGGTCAGCTGACCCAGACCGCTGTCCAGAGCGGTCGCACCGGTCTTGAGCTGGCTTGCGCCGTCCAGCAGTGCCAGACCGCCGCTTGCCAGCTGAGATGCACCGTCGACCAGCTGGGATGCACCATCCATCAGCTGGCTCATAGCGTCGTTCAGCTGAGTCATTGCGTCGTTCAGCTCGTTGATGTTATCGGTCAGACCATTGATGCTGCTCAGGTCGAAAACATTGTCCTGACCCAGAACGTCTGCGCTGGTAGCGCATGCGAGCATGATCTGCGGAGCAGTCAGCTCGGTGACATCTGCCTCAACAGTCACGCTGTCCTGCAGATAGTCTTTCATTTCTTTGAATTCTTTTGCATCCTCGATGCTGCTCGGGAGCAGGCCGTCCAGAGTATCCTTGACGCCCGGCAGGGTAACGAAAGCGGCAACAGAACTCTTGGCTGCGCTTTCCAGCACGCCATGCTCTGCATTGACATTCGTTGCGTCCTCACCGAAGATGACGCCCACAGCCGTGATGAGCGGCGTCACGACGGTGCGGTTCTGGCCGTTCACCTCAACGGTTCCGGTCTCATTGTTGGTCAGGTCGATCGTCACGGTCAGGTGGCCGCTCTTGCCGATGAGGTCTTCCAGCGGAGTCTCGACGCCGTCCATCTTATAAGTCACCTTTGCGCTGATGGGCAGCTGACGAGTGGTCTCGCCCTTGTAGTAGACGTCAGTATCATCGGTGTTCCAGACCAGCTTCTCGCCATCCTGCGTAAAGGTGGCGTCGCTCTCAGTGTTCTGGATATTCGTCAGGGTGCTTTTGTCGGTCACATTGGACAGACCGTTGGAATTGTACAGATGCTCGCTGACGGTGGTGCTTTTGACCGAACCATCGGCGTTCATCACAGTATAAACAGTTTCGGATTTCTCAAAGCTTGCCTTGGTTGCTGCAAAGGCAGGCATCGTCATTCCTGCGGCGAGAGTCAGAGCCAGTGCCGCACTCACAAAACGAAGCGATTTTTTCATGGTGATTACTCCTTTTCAGACTTCTCGGTGGTTTCAGGCACGAGCCAATGGAGGGTAGTGCGGCGGATAATGCCATCGGTCAGCATCAGGGCAGCAGGCAGAACGATCAGGATGACTGCCATCGAGATCAGTGCGCCGCGAGAGATGAGCAGGCAGATACTCTGGAGCAGCTCCATCTTACTGATAGCGGAAACACCGACGGTTGCGGCGAAGAAGGTCAGGCCGCTGGTCAGGATACTCTGGCTGCAATGCTCCAGAGACTGCTGTGCTGCCTGTTTGGGCGTCCGGCCAAAGGCACGCTCCTCATGATAACGGGTCGTCATCAGGATGGAGTAGTCGACGGTCGCACCCAGCTGAATGGTACCGATAACGATGCTTGCGATGAAGGGCAGTTGGGTACCGGTAAAGTACGGGATGCCCATATTGATCGCAATAGCGGCCTCGATGCTGGCGACCAGCAGGACCGGGATGGAAATGCTCTTGAAGGAGATGGCGATGATGACCAGAACGGCCATGATGGACCAGACATTGACGTTTGCGAAGTCGACATCGGCGACCTCGATCAGGTCTTTCGTCATGGCACCCTCACCGGTGATAACACCTTCGGGGTCAACGGCCTTAATGAGGTCGTTCATCTCGGTCAGCTGGTTGTTGATGGCGTCCGTACCCGTCTTATAGGAGCTGTTCGCCAAGATCAGCTTGTAGCCGCCGGACTGCAGGATCTCCATAACGCTGTCGGGCAGCAGCTCGGTGTCAAAACCCGGGCCGGTGATGGAGTCAAGGCTGACGACCTGCGTGATGCCGTCGACTTCATCCAACTCATCGCAGAGGTCAGACACCTGCGATGCGGTCAGGTCATCATGCACCAGAATGAAGTGGGAGGTCGTCATGCCGAAATCTTCGCCCAGCTTGTTGGTGCCGACGATGCCGGTCAGATCCTGGGGCAGCGAATCGAACAGGGTGTAATAAACATCGGTCTTCTGCTGTGCGATCGCAAACGGGATCAGGATCACGATGAAGATGGCAACGATGCTCTTGGAGTGATTGGAGACGAAGTAGCTGAGCTTTGTCAGCTGAGGGATCACGGTGCGGTGCTTGTACTTCTCGACTAGACGGTCAAAGGAAAGGATCAGGGCAGGCAGGATGACGACGGTGCAGATAACGCCCAGCGCAACACCCTTTGCCATGACGATACCGATATCGCGGCCCAGCGTCAGGCGCATGGCGCACAGAGCAAGGAAGCCTGCAATGGTCGTCAGACTGGAAGCGGAGATCGAGGTCATGGTCTTGCAGATAGCGGAGACCATTGCTTCCTCATTGTTGGCACGGAGTTCTTTTTCCTCCTGATACCGGTGCAGCAGGAAGATGGAGAAGTCCATCGTAACGCCCAGCTGCAGGACGGTCGCCAGAGCCTCGGTGATGTAACTGATCTGGCCGAGGAAGATGTTGGTGCCGAAGTTGTAAGCGATCGGGAACAGCAAGCCCAGCATGAACAGCAGCGGCGTGATGGTGCTTTCCAGCGAGAGGAACAGGACCAGCAGGCTGGCACCGACTGCGCAGAGGATGTAGAGCGGCATTTCCTGATTGATCAGGTCTTTGGTGTCTTCCAGAATGACGCTCATGCCGCCGAAGAAGCAGTCCTTGCGGAGGACTTTCTTGATCTGTTTGACGGCGTTCATCGTCTCGTCGCTGGCACTGGGGCCATCGAACCGGACGATGAGCATGGTGGAATCATTTTTGCCGAACATGAACTGCTGGACATCCGCCGGGAGCATTTCGGTCGGGATGCTGGGGTCGATGACATCGCTCAGCCAGAAGGTCTGGGTGACACCGGGGATGGCCTCAATGTCCTTCTTCATAGCGATCAGTTCGTTGGTTGGCAGGCCTTCGACGGTGATCATACCGGTGGAGGCCAGATGGAAGTCATCCTCCAGTGCTACCTCGCCGATCATGGAATCCAGATCCTGCGGCAGGTAGGTGAGGATGTCATAGTTGATGCGGGTAGCCACTGCGCCGATTGCGGAAGGGATCAACAGCAGGATCGCTACTGTTAAGATCAACTTACGCAGCCGCACAATGCCCTGTGCGATCTTTTTCATGAGAACCCTCCATAGAAAGTTGAATTGGTTGAACTTTGCCCAAAACTGACTCTCAGTCATTTCTGAGCAAGCACTATTATAACCAATCCTTTGAGGGTGTCAAGGCAAAAAATGACCAAAAGTCAGTTTTCTTATCAAAGCCCGAAAATTGTATAACCCGTCCGCCCCATTTTGGGCTTGCGCTCCGGGGAAAGGACTGCTAAACTAATTGAGACATACAGAACATCGCAGAAAAGAGGATTCAGAAACCAGAATGGGTACCGTGGAAGGAAAGAAGCAGGAAAAGCGCAAAGCACTGTTGGACGCAGCCTACGAGCTGTTTCTTGAGCGTGGTGCATCCAAGACCAGCGTTGCTGATATCACTACTCGAGCCAAGGTCGCAAAGGGAACGTTCTATCTCTACTTTGCCGACAAGGGTGCTGTCACGCAGGCGTTGCTGGGGAAAGTGAGCTATCAGCTACTGAACGATGCCTGCACCGCTGTCGAGCAGCAGAGCGATATCCTCACCTTCCCGGACAAGATGATTTTCGTCATCGACCACATCATCGAGGCCCTGCGCAGCGACCTGCTGGTACTCCGGTTTCTGGAACGGAGCTTTGTCTGGCCCGGGCTGGACCAGCTGGAAGCCAGCACCGAGGCCGAGCCCCTGATGCGGAAGCTGCTGGACGCTATCCTTACCAGCCCTGAAATGGCCGGACGGACGGAACGGGAAATTTATCAACGCATCACTGCCCTCGGCAGCATGTGCATGTCCGTCTGTTATTCCAGCATCCTCGAGGGCAAACCTGACGATATCGACCACATGAAACCCGTTCTCTACGATATCATCCGCCGGGCATTGTGAGCTTCCGCTTCCGAAATTTCAGATTTTTTCAAAAAAGCCCTTGCATTTGAGCGAAACCTGTGGTATCATATGGAAGTCGACACGACATATGGACGGTTAGCTCAGCTGGTAGAGCATCTGCTTGACGTGCAGGAGGTCACAGGTTCGAGTCCTGTACCGTCCACCAAACTTCAGCCTCTGACGAAAGTCAGAGGCTTTTTGTTGTCTCTGCCTCCAACTTACGTTGGAGCCTCGGACGGTATAGGACTCGAAAGCACGGCACTGCCGCAGGCAGGGCAAAAAACAGTCCAGTGGACTGTTTTTTAGTGCGTGGTTGCCGACCTCCTGAACGCACTACCGGGATGACTGCCGTTTCGTTCTCCCTTCCGCACTGCGTTCGTTGGCGGCAGACTATATATGCACAAACATCAAGGGCAGGGTATCACTATGACGGTGGTATCCTGCCTTTTGCTGTATCAGCCTATTCTTTCCCCGGGAAGTATGGTATACTCAGCTCAATAAATCGGAAGTTGTGAGGTAAATAGGAGCATGAGCTATACATTTCGAGCTGCAAAGCCTAGTGAGATAGAATCTATTTTCGGGCTATATCAAAAGAGAATCCGTTGGATGGACGAGAAAGGTATCCATCAATGGAATACTACGGGATATCTCAAAGCATACCCTGTTGATTATTACATAGAGCAGCAAACTCTCGGTAATCTTTATGTACTTGCCGATAACAATGTCATAGTTGGTGCGGTTGTATTGCTGCAAGAAGATGACCGCTGGTCGGACAAAAAAGATTTGTCTGCTTTTTATGTACACAATCTTGTAACCGATACTATCGTGACAGGAGTAGGTAAAAAGCTCCTCATGGAATCAGAAAAAGTCGCATTCAGCAACGGGATGCACGCTGTTCGTCTGGATTGTGCCGTGGACAATGCGTTTTTGAATAATTATTATGATTCATTGGGATATAAGATGGTCGGAACCTGTCAGGACGGAACATATATCGGCAATAGACGAGAAAAAATTCTTGTTTGACAACTTCCAGTTTGTAGTACGCGTTCCTAGCAGGGTTTGGGGCAGGCATTCCCCAGCAAACCGCTCCCTTTGCACTTGGCAGAGGGAGCTTTTATGTTATAATAGAAGCAAGCTGATTTTCAACCGAAAGGAGCCTTTATGCGGTATGCTTGGTATTAAAAACAAACTTGGAGGATGGTTATGAAAACGATCTATCTGATGCGGCACGGCGAAACGCTCTTCAATCTAATGGACGTCAACCAAGGACAGTGCGACTCGCCGCTGACCGACAACGGAATCCGGCAGGCTAGAAATGCAAAGGCATGGTTCGACGCCCATTATGTCCGGTTCGATTCGGTATACAGCTCTACGGCAGAACGTGCTTGCGACACAGCAGAACTCGTCTCCGGTGGGATGCCCTACACTCGCCGCAAAGACTTAAAAGAGATCTTTCTCGGCACAAAAGAGGCCACACCCAACTGCGAAAATCCGGCCTACCCCTATGGCGATTACTTTGTAAAATTCGGCGGTGAAGACTTGGACGCTTTCACTCACCGTATTTATTCCGCCGTGCAGGACATCGCCGAACAGGATAACGGACAGACCGTCCTCATCGTCTCTCACGGAATGGCCATCCGCCGCTTTCTGACCGCCCTCTCCGCTCCGCAGGCCGGCGGCTTCCTCGGTAATTGCGCCATCGTCCACCTCACCTATCAGAACGGGGCGTTCACCGTGGAAGAAGTGGCCGACCCGAATTCCTGAATCTCCCAATATGCACCTTACCCAAAAATTATATCCGAACTGGTTTCCACTTTATCATCTTCTTGAAATTACAGTAGCAAATCCATTGCAGATATGATATACTAGTTTTAGCACCTCATCCAGCAAAGAAATCTTTGCCGTGGATGATTCTGGTGAAGGGCTGCTGCCCTGTCAAATCTGCCTCGAAGGGATGTTCAGACAATGGATAATATTTTTATGGCCGACCGTAAACCGATCTCTCTAGAAGATTATCTGCGCTATGACGATTCTTCCCGTGGGAATCTGGGTGCCGAACTCCCGGTAACGGTCTACCGGATGCTGGAATATTCCCTCCGGGAAGAGCTGGTGCGCGAGTTCGGAAAAGAAAAGCAGATTGAAGTTTTCCGCGGCGCAGGCAAGATGGCCGGTGAATATTTTGCCAAGCATTACCTGAACATGGAACAGCCGCTGGATCAGTTCGTGGGCGAGCTGCAAGCCCGGATGCAGGAGTTCAAGATCGGCGTTCTGCGGATTGAGGACGTCGACGAGGAGAGCGGAAAGATCATCCTGACCGTTGCCGAGGACGCCGACTGCTCCGGCCTGCCGGTTCTGGGCGAAACGGTCTGCAACTACGACGAGGGGTTCATCTCCGGCATCCTGTCTCTCTACTCCGGCAAGCCGTATCAGGCTATCGAGGTCGACTGCTGGGCCACCGGTGACCGTGTCTGCCGCTTCCATGCAGACGTTCACTCTCCGGACGCTGGGAGCCCAGTGTGATGGAAGACAAAAACTGTGACCTTCTGTTTGAATATCTCCGCAGCATCCTCTACGATTCCAACGTACAAACGCTGGATATCAACACATTGGACGAGCCTTATCAAAAACTCGGCATGGGGCTGCAATACCTCGAGAAAGCAGTCCGGGAGATGAAAGCATATTCGGCGGCATTATCCACCGGCAACCTTTCCGACTGTTACCCTTCCCGTGACAATCCGCTCTGCGAGAACCTGAAAAACATCCACGCCAACCTCAATCATCTGACATGGCAGGCAAAACAGGTCGCAAAAGGCGACTACTCCCAGAACGTTTCCTATCTGGGAGAGTTCTCGGAAGCATTCAACACCATGACCGCCCAGCTCAAGCAGCGAGAGGCTCTGCTCCGGCAGGAAGCACAGCAGGAAAAGGACTACGCCGACTCACTGGAACTGGAAGCCCATTTTGACCCCTTGACCCAGATCGGCAACCGGTATTATTTTAAACAGAACACGGACAACCTGTTGAAAACTGACACCGAGCTGGTCTTCTGTTACTGTGACCTTGACCATTTGAAATACGTCAATGACAATTTCGGCCATGAGGAGGGCGACCGGTACCTCTGCCATTATGTTGCGCTGGTGAAAAAGCATCTCCGTGCGTCGGACATCTTCGCCCGTCTCGGCGGTGATGAGTTCTGCGTCATTCTGAAAAACTGTCCGCCTGCGCTGGCAAAACGGGAGATGCTTCGGATGCAGGATGAGTTTTTGAACGATTCTCCGCCCCAGTACCCCCAGAGTTTCAGCTTTGGCCTGTTTCATCTGCCGAAAGGTCATAAACTTATTGACCTGAATGACATCATCCGGCAGGCTGACAGTTCCATGTATGCTCAGAAAAAAGAACACAAAAAGATGTATCACATTATATAAAGCAGAACGTCTCCCCTTCCATGCCAGGCATTGCGGAAAGGGAGACGTTCTGTTTTTTTCAGAAGAGAGGAGAGAACATCAAGCTGCGGCTCAGCGGCCGATCAGCAGGTCACGACGGCAGCGGCCGCCAATGGTGAGGGTAGTGCGGCTGCCGATCTGACGCAGGGTGAAGCTGGTCTTATCGGAGTAGCCTTCACACATCAGGGTCAGGTTCAGGGTCGTAGAGTTCTTGTTGGTGACAACGGACAGGGTGCTGATGCCCTGTGCCATCTGTGCGCGCAGGTCGCCGATGGTGCCGCGGACAGTCACCGTATTCTCAGGAGCAACCAGCGTCAGCACACGGCCATCCTGACGAGCAGTAAAGAGGACCTGCTTCCAGAAGGGGCCGGTCATAGTCAGTCCAGCGGCCAGCGGAGTTTCTTTCGCCGTCTCAGTCGTTTCCACTGCGGTATCGCCGTCGGCACTCAGCAGCATGATATCACCCTGGATCATCTGATCCATCGGCATCGGGGGCAGATAGCCAGCCACAACGCAGTCGTCGGTCGTCGGGGTCGTTTCCTCAGTCACAGCAGTCTGCTGCTCCCCGGAGTAAAGCGCGATATTGCCCTGCGTTGATTCTTCTGTTGCAGGGCGGTAGCCTGCCACCACATCGTCCTCTCCGGCAGCAAATGCGCCGGTCGCCATCGTTGCAACAGCAGCCATCATCACAGCTGCAGCAGCCAGTTTGCGGATAACATTTTTATGATTCAATTTCATGGAATTTTCCTCCTGTAAATGCCTTGCGGAAAAGGCGTTTTTTCCAGCGGCCATGCCGCTTTCTGTGACTCTATGGTATCAAAAACCAGCCCCTTGTGCAAGCGACGAATTTTTACCGGATTATTGCACAGAAAAGGCGATCCGGAAAAAAATTTTTCCAGACCGCCTAAGTATACCTGTTCAGGAAACGGAAACTGCTCAGCCCTCGAACTTGATCATTGCTGCGCCTGCCTCAACGGGGCCGTCTGCAACGACTTTCATACCGTTCAGATCGTCGCCATTGGTGACGATGATGGCAGTCGTGGTGGGATGGTTTGCAGTGCGGATAGCGTTCAAATCGACCTTCAGCATCGGGGTGCCAGCCTTGACCTTCTGCTCTTCCTTGACCAGAGCAGTAAAGCCCTTGCCCTGCATCTCGACGGTATCCATACCGACATGGATCAGGACCTCGATGCCGTCATCGCTGGTCATGCCCACTGCGTGCAGAGTGGAAGCCACCTGCGTGATCGTGCCATCGAACGGAGCATAAACCGTGTCGCCGGTCGGCTCGATGCCGCAGCCAGGTCCCAGAATTGCAGTTGCAAACGTCTCATCGGGAATCTGCTCCAGAGGGATCACCTTGCCGTCGATGGGAGCCTTGATCGTCATCTTTTCGCCGGAGAATTTGGGTGCAGCCTCCGTCTTGCCGCCAAACAGTTTATCAAAAAAACCCATTGTAAAACCCTTCCTTCCTATCATCATCGTAAAAATTCAGCTGCAGAACACTTCCAACAGGAAAAAGAGGCAAGGATACACCTTCTCGTGTATTCCTGCCCCTTTCTCGCGTCCTGCGTCTTCTTTTTAAAAAATACCATACCTGGCAGAAAATTTCAATCAGCATCCTGCACAAAGAGCTTTTGGAAAGTTCGTCAAAATGCCGACGGCCAAGCATCTCCTCACATCAGCTCGATGAGCTGCATGATCTCTTCCATTTTTGTCGCCCAGCTGGTCGCAATGCGGACGACCGTATGGGTATCGTCATACTTCTCCCAGAAGCCGAATTTTGCCTTGCCTTCCAGCGCGGCAAGCTGTTTGTTGGAGAGGACGACAAAAATCTGGTTGGTGGGGGAATCCATAAAGAACTGATAGCCCTTATCCGACAGGGCGCGCTTCAAGACATTCGCCGTCGTGATGGCGTTTTCGCTGATCTTGGTATAGAGGTCGTCGGTGAACAGGACGTCGAACTGGATTCCCAGCAGACGGCCCTTTGCCAGCAGCGCGCCCTGCTGTTTCACCATCGTCATGAAATGCGCCGGTGCGCCGTGCGGAAAGACCACTGCCTCACCGCAGAGTGCACCGACCTTGGTGCCGCCGATGTAGAACACATCGGTCAGACGGGCAAGGTCTTCCAGCGTGACGTCCGTTCCCTTGCTCACCAGACCATAACCCAGCCGTGCGCCGTCGAGGAAGAGCGGCAGCTTGAACTCATGGCAGACCGCCGACAGTGCTTCCAGCTCTGCCTTGGTATACAGGGTGCCGTACTCGGTCGGGTGGGAGATATAGACCATTCCCGGGAAGACCATATGGTCATGATTGCCATCGGCGAAGAAGGTCTGGCAGAAATCCCGGACGGTTTCGGCGTCCAGCTTTCCGTTCTTCTGGGACAGACCAAGGACTTTATGTCCGGTGTACTCGATAGCACCGGCCTCATGGCCTGCCACATGGCCGGTCGCCGCTGCAATGACGCCTTCCCAGCGGTTCAGCATGGATGCAATGACGATGGCGTTGGTCTGGGTGCCGCCTGAGATGAAATAGACATCTGCCTCCGGGCAGTCACAGGCTTTCCGGATCTTCTCTTTCGCGCTGGCACAATATGGGTCGGTGCCATAGCCCGAGACCTTCTCGAAATTCGTCTCCATCAGCTTCTGCAGGATGGCCGGATGCGCACCCTCGCAATAGTCATTTTCAAAATACAGCATATCATTTTCCCTCTGCTTCTTTCAAAGATAGTCCTATTATCGCCCCGAATCCCCTCTTTGTCAATTGCGCAAAAAACAATACAGGGCCTGACTGCGCCCAGTCAAACCCCGTATCGTTCTTATGATGAAGTTGTAGATTTCTTTTTGACAGCTTCATTATACAAAAAATGGAAATCCACCGCTACCGCTTTTACGCCGTCAATTATCAAGATCCTGCCATTTATTCCGGTAGTCCGTCGGTGTGCAGCCAAATGCGGCGCGGAACTGCGCACCGAAGTAGCTGCTGCTCCCCAGTCCGCAGTCCTGCGCAATGGCTGTCACAGGTCGATCTGTTTCCGTCAGCAGCCGGCACGCTTCCTGAAGCCGGACGGTCTGCAGGTACTCCGACGGTGTGGAGCGCAGACATTCCCGGAAGACCCGGTAGCACTCCCGTTCGCTGCAAAAACCTGCCGCTGCGATCTGCGCCACCGACATCTTTTCCGCAAAATGCTCCTGCACATAGAGCATCATCTGCTTGACCTTTTCACTGGATGACGACTTCGGCGGAGCAGGCAGCTCCAATGCCGGGCGCACCTGTTCCAGCAGACGGAGCCAGATCTGTGCCAGCAGCGTTTCCAGACGCAATTCGTACCCGAAAGTGTCCTCATCCAGCGCAAGGCTCTCTTTCAAAAGACGCAGCGTCTCGGCCTGCTTCAGGTCATCCGGTTCCAGTGTCAGCAGTTCCAGCCCGGGTGATTGGATCAGTGGGGTGATGTACTTCTGCTCGATAACGCCGCCGGGAATTCCGGCGATGAGGGGCAGCTCAAACAGGTGCAGCCGCAAAATCGTATCCTGCACCGGCTTTGCCAGCTCGGTGTGATGCAGGATATTGCTGTTCACCATTCCTCCGCTGCCCTCCCGAAAGGTATACTTCCGGTTCGGTGTATAATAAACGAGCGCACCGCTCTGCACATAGAACAGCTCCACACTTTTGTGCCAATGCCACGGCGCACCATCGGATGGGTACCGGTTGAGGGGCGACAGACTGGACAGGTGCGGAAACTGGGGCGAAAAGCCGGGCAGCCGCTCTTCCTGACTGCCGGGATACAGGTCAAGGGATGAAACGACGAGCATGAGATCACCTCCGGATGCTCTCAGTATAACGCAGCATCAAAACCCGGTCAAGGCGGAGCGTTTTTACTGCATCTTTAATGATTTTATGCTATACTCTGTTATTAGAAACATTCAGAAATTCCATCTGAGGGGAAAGGGAGGAATGACCCGGATGAAAGAAAAAACATGGTGGCAGAATGCCCTCATCGTTCTTGGAATGTTCTGTCTCTCGTTTGCGGTCGTGACAGGCATTCAGGTCGTTACCGGACGCATCGCCGGAATGGCCTCGATGATCTTCATGCTTTCGGTATTTATCACGTCTGTCTATACCGATGGTTATGTCTGGGGCGTGGCGGCGTCGCTCATCAGCGTGCTGGGCGTCAATTTCGCGTTCCGTGCGCCCTACTTTGAGTTCAATTTTACATTGACCGAAAATCTCGTTTCCGGTGTCGTGATGCTGGTCGTCTCCTGTATGACAAGCACCCTGACGACACGGAACAAAAAACAGGAACAGCTCCGGATGGAGAGCGAGGCCGAAAAGACCCGGGCAAACCTTCTGCGCGCCGTCTCCCATGACCTGCGCACCCCTCTGACTTCGATTTACGGTGCCTGCTCCACCGTCATCGAGAACTATGACTCTTTGGAGAAAGAGCAGAAGTTAAAACTTCTTGGCGAAGTTTGTTCGGACGCTCAGTGGCTCAACCGGATGGTGGAGAACCTGCTCTCGGTCACACGCATCGACAGCGAAAAGGTCTCGGTGCAGAAAACGCCGGTCGTCCTTGAGGAACTCATCGACAGCGTATTGGTGCGGTTCCAGAAACTGCACCCGGATGTTGAGGTAAATGTCGGGCTTCCGGATGATTTCATCGTCATTCCCATGGACTCGATGCTCATCCAGCAGGTGCTGACGAACTTGCTGGAAAACGCCGTCCACCATGCCAAGGGCATGACAAAACTGACGTTACAGGTCTTCACCATCGGCAACCGCGCCGTCTTTGAGGTCAAGGACAACGGCTGCGGCATCCCGAAAGATCGGCTGAAGACCCTGTTCAGCGGAACACTGCCGTCCGACACATCCGGCAATTCGAGCAAGGGCGGAAAGCACAGCATGGGCATCGGCCTGTCAGTCTGCGCCGCCATCATCAAAGCCCACGGCGGCGAGATCAAAGCTGAAAGCACGCCCGGTGAGGGAACGACCATCCGTTTCTGGCTGGAAACGGAGGATATCGAAACGGAGGAAAACGAAGATGAGCAATAACAAGTTCAAAATTCTGATCGTGGAAGACGAGGCCAATATTTGCAGCTTCATCCAGACTCTTCTGGAGACCAACGGCTATCAGGCCCTGGTAGCGAACACCTGCACGATGGGTCTGACCCTGTTCTCCTCTCATACACCCGACCTCGTCATTCTAGATCTGGGTCTGCCCGACCGTGACGGTCTGGAATTCATCCGCTCCGCACGGGAAAAGAGCCTGACTCCCATCATGGTTCTGTCTGCCCGGACGACTGAGCAGGACAAGATCGAGGCTCTCGACCTCGGAGCCAATGACTACATCACCAAACCCTTTGGCACCGGCGAGCTTCTCGCCCGTGTCCGTGCCGCCCTGCGTCTCAGCCGGTACAGTTCCACTGGACTTCCCAGCGGAACATTCACAGCACAGGACATGACCATCAACTACGAGCGTCGAAAAGTTTTTATCACCGGGCAGGAAGTCAAACTGACCCAGACTGAATATAATATTGTAGCCTTCCTCTCGGAACACGCCGGCCGAGTGATGACCTATGCTGCCATCGTCAAGGCCATCTGGGGCGATACCGACTGCGGAAGCACGAAAAAGCTGCAGGTCAACATGGCAAACATCCGGAAAAAGATGGGCAGCCGACCCGGCAGCAATAACTACATCCTCAACGAGCTTGGCGTCGGTTACCGCATGATCGACGAGGATCCGGACCCAACGCCCGTGGAGTGACACGGAGGGGGTAACATGCTCCTGGCGTTATGCCTGTTTGTGACCGTTTATCTTCTGATGCTGTTTTTCCAGCAGTACCGCCCGTGGATCGCTCTGGGCGGTGCCGCTGCCTTTCTCCTGCTGGGCAGGCTGGGCTGGTACGGCTTCACCCTTGCAGACGCCGCCCATGCCATTGACTTTAATGTTCTGCTCATGATGGCCGGAACGATGGGAACCGTTGCCCTCTTCATCGAGAGCAAAATGCCGCTCCGTCTGGCTGAGGTGCTGATTTCCCGTGTTCCCAACGTGAAGTGGGCCGTCTCGATGCTGGCTCTGTTTGCCGGTGTCATCAGTGCCTTTGTGGACAATGTTGCCACCGTTTTGATGATTGCACCGGTCGGACTTGCGATCTCACGCAAATTAAAAATTTCTCCGGTTCCGGTCCTGATCGCAATTGCCGTTTCTTCCAATCTTCAGGGTGCGGCAACTCTTGTAGGCGATACCACCAGCATCATGTTAGGCGGCTTTGCCGAGATGAATTTCTTTGATTTTTTCTGGATGCACGGGCGTCCGGGAATCTTCTGGGGTGTAGAGCTGGGAGCAACGGCTTCCCTGTTGGTTCTGATCTTTCTGTTCCGGCACGAAACACAGCCCATCCATGCCGCTGTCGAGACCGAAGTCGAAGACCCGGTGCCGACCGTCCTCATGCTCCTGACTGTGGCTCTGCTGGTCGCCGCCTCTTTCCTTCCGGAACCTGCTGTCGGCATCTGCCACGACCTCTACGAGCTTCACAGCGGCCTCATCTGCGTCTCGGTCTGTCTGTTCGGCGTTCTTCGTGCCTGTGTCCGGAAGGCTTCTCTGCGCCCGGCGGCGCAAGTCTTCCGGGAGCTTGACCTCGACACCCTCCTGCTCCTGCTGGGGTTATTTGTCCTCATTGAGGGCGTGAAAAAGGCCGACCTTCTCGAAGCCGCCGCAGAACTGTTTTGTCTCATCGCTGATGATGACCCCTTCCGGCTCTATACCCTTATCGTGGTCGTCTCGGTGGTTCTGTCCGCCTTCATTGACAATATCCCCTATGTCGCCACCATGCTTCCCGTCGTTCAGAGCATGGCCGCCCACCTGAACAACGGCGTCGGGATGCCGCCGGAGCTGTTTTATTTTGGTCTGCTGACCGGTGCGACCCTTGGCGGAAACCTGACCCCCATCGGAGCATCCGCCAACATCGCTGCTATCGGCATCCTCCGCCGAAATGGTGAGATCGTCCAGACCCGGGATTTTCTCCGCATCGGGGTGCCATTTACCCTCGCCGCCGTCCTGACCGGTTATCTGTATCTCTGGTTCGTCTGGGGATAAAACAGCGGTAATTCGCGGCATCTTCGCAATTTTTCAAAAATTCAAAAATTTTCGGCAAAAACGCTTGACTTTCTCCGTATCCGTGGTATAATAATCAACGTTCCGAGCCGAACAGCTCGAACACAAAACAGAATATGCGGATATGGCGGAATTGGCAGACGCGTTAGATTCAGGTTCTAATCGGGGCAACTCGGTGGAGGTTCAAGTCCTCTTATCCGCACCAAATTGGGCAACTTCTGATAGAGGTTGCTCTTTTTGTTTTGCAATCATCTGTTTATAGAGTCTCATTAGCGGATAAGAGGACTTGAACAGCACGAGCCAAGCGCAGCGAAGGCAAAAAACAGTCCAGTGGACTGTTTTTTAGTGCGCGGTTGCCGACCTCCTGAACGCACTACCGGGAGGACTACCGCTTCGGACAGCTTTTTGTAAGCTGTCTTTTTTGTTTCGCTCGGATAGTTTCCGGTAGCAATATCAGCGGATAAGAGGACTTAAAAAAGCAAGCTCCCCTCTACCTGTTTCCAAGGCAGAGAGGAGCTATCCATATCATATTCTGCTTTTCAAATCGCCGTTCCCTTTGTCGGCACAAAGAACCCCTTCATATCAACCTTTTCCAGCGTCAGCAGCTTCACCTTTTTGTCAATGCCGCCTGCGTATCCGGTCAGACTGCCGTTCGTGCCGACGACACGGTGACACGGGATGATGATTGAAATTGCATTGTGTCCGACCGCGCCGCCGACTGCCTGCGCGGACATCCGGGAAAGGTCGTGCTTTGCGGCCAGCTGCTTCGCAAGCTCGCCGTAGGTCGTGGTCTGGCCGTAGGGAATTTTGAGCAGCAGCTCCCACACCTCCTGCCGGAAGGCAGAGCCTATGGGATGGAGCGGCGGCGTAAAGTCCGGCTCCTGCCCACCGAAATAGACATCCAACCAGCGTTTCGCCTGTTGAAGGATAGGCGTTTCCTGCTCCTGATGCTCCGGATCAAGCACATCGGCGAAATACTTTCCGCCTTCAAACCACAGGCCGGTCACCCCGGTCTCGTCCGCCGCCAGCAAAATCTCACCCAGCGGAGAATCATAGCTCATCGTGTACATCATAACCTTCCCTCCTGAAAAATTTTGCCAAGCCCCTTCGGAACCTGTGCGCTTGTATCTGTACCGCAATTATACCACGTTTTCGGCAGCTTTTTTACTGCAAAATCATCCGATAATATTGCCGTCTCGTTGTTTCAAAGCCGCTCTCCCAACTTGGCACAATCTTAATAATACCCGGCGCAAAGACGATATTCTTCCGAGTCATCTATGCACTATAATGACAAAAAAGAGTGACAGGTGGTGCATGATATGTGGATCCGGACGATTTGCAAAGCCGATTATTCCTCGGTCGACCGGCTGCTGTTGCAGCTCCATCAGGTCGATGTGAGCGGCAGACCCGATTTGTTCTCCCCTGCCGACCATTACATGTCCAGAGACGCCTTTGAAACGCTGCTCGAAAACCAAAACGTCTTCGCTTTTCTTGCACAGGAGCGGCTCGAGGCGGTAGGCTGCTGCTTTGTCTCTCTGCTGGAAAAGCACGGCGTTAAAACCGCTTATATCGACCTTCTTGTTGTAGACGAAAAGCATCGCCGACAGGGCATCGGAAGGGCACTTTTCCGAGAAATTCAGAAACAAGCCCGGAAACTCGGTGCCAAGAACGTCGAGCTGATGGTCTGGAGCTATAACCAGACCGCCGTAAAAGCCTATGAATCCTATGGCATGACTCCTCAGCGCAGTATTTACGAAGCACGAGTATAACAGAAAAAGACCTCCCGGCCTTCCGCATTGCGGCGGATCAGACCGGGAGGTCTTACTTTTGAATTATGCTTTCAGCTGAGGAACAGACGGTTTCTGAATAATGTTCGTCATGCTCTTGAGGCTGATGCCGATGGTAGACAGGTTGTGCAACATTGCGGAGGTCGCAGGCTGCAGGATGCCCATCGCACCCAGAACGATGAGGGTCGAGTTGAAGCTCAGGACAAAACGGTAGTTCGAGTGTACCCGACGCTGCAGACCATTCGCAATGGTCTTGAGGACGACCAGTTCTTCCAAACTGTCGGCCTTGATGGTGATATCGGCGATCTCACGGGCAATTGCTGCGCCGGAATTGATGGCGATACCGATATCTGCCGCCGACAGTGCCGGAGAGTCGTTGATGCCGTCGCCGATCATGACGACCGTGTGGCCCTCGGCCTTGGCTTTTTGGACGAAAGCTGCCTTGTCCTCAGGCAGGACCTCTGCGAAGTAATGGTCGACGCCGACCTGTTTTGCGATAGCGGCGGCGGTCCGTTCACTGTCGCCGGTCATCATGACCGTATTGGTGACGCCCAGTTTCCGAAGCTGTTTCAAGACAGAAGCAGCTTCGGGGCGGAGTGGGTCTGCAATGCAGATGACACCCACCAGACGGCCGGAAGCAGCCATGTACAGGTGCGAATACTCCGGGCGGAGACTGTCGAATTTCCCCTGTTCATCCTCCGGGACGACACACTTCTCATCCTCAAAGACAAAGTGATAGCTGCCGATGATGACACGCACCCCACCGATCCGGCTCGCAATGCCGTGAGCGACAATGTACTCCACTTCTGAGTGCATTTCTTCGTGGGAAATGCCGCGCTCCTTTGCGGCACGGACAACAGCGTTTGCCATCGAGTGAGGGAAATGCTCCTCAAGGCAGGCCGCCAGCTGCAGGACTTCGCTCTCCTCACAGCCGGAGAAGGGCACGACCTCGACGACCTTCGGGGTCGCACGAGTCAGGGTGCCAGTCTTATCGAAAACAATGGTATCGGCCTTTGCCAGCGTCTCAAGGTACTTGCCGCCCTTGACCGTGATATGGTAGCTGCCGCACTCACGCATTGCAGAGAGGACAGCCAGCGGCATGGAGAGCTTGAGGGCGCAGGAGAAGTCGACCATCAGGATGGAGATGGCACGGGTGGCATTCCGGGTCAGCGCATAGGTCGCCACCGTGCCGGCCAGACACCACGGCACCAGCTTATCTGCCAGCTGCAAAGCACGGTTCTCGGTGCTGGACTTGAGCTTTTCGGACTCCTCGATCATCGAGACGATCTTATCGTAGCGGTTTGCGCCGCCTGCGGCAGTGGCCGTAAAGACACATTCGCCTTCCTCCACGACGGTACCGGCATAGACCGTGAAGCCGACTGCTTTCCGCACCGGCATGGATTCGCCGGTCAGTGCAGCCTGATTCACCATTGCCTCGCCCTCAATGACAGTGCCATCCAGAGGGATCATATTGCCCGAACGGACAACGATCTCATCACCGGGCCGAATTTTCGTCAGCGGAACCAGAACTTCGGTGCCCTGCGAACGCACCCAGACCTTATCGACGTTCAGAGACATGCTCCGCGCCAGATCATCGAGGCTCTTTTTGCGTGTCCATTCCTCCAGCAGGGAGCCAAGGTTGAGCAGGAACATGACCGAGCCAGCCGTGCCGTAATCGCCGCGCAGGACAGAAACGCCGATGGACAATGCGTCCAGAACTTCGACTTCCAGCTTACGGCTCAGCAGGCACTTGACGCCCTTCCAGACGAAACCCAGCGACCGGTAAACCGTGTAGGCTGCGGCCAGAGGAGCCGGCAGGAACAGTTTGCGGAAAACGCGGCCTGCCACGAGGTCGAACATCTTCTCCTGATATTCCTGATTGATCTTTCGGCTGTCGGCGGATGTCACCAGAGCGTCATACTCGGCGACGTCGAACTTGTATCCGCTCAGAGCGGCGATGGCAGACTTGCGGCTGCCATTATAATAAACGACCACGTCGCCGGTGCGCTCATAGACCGTTGCGTGTTCAATGGCGTCATGATGGTTCAGATACGCTTCCAAAACATCCGCCCGGTGCAGGGTCATCCGGACAGCGCAGACATGGACACGCATCCGGCCTTTGCTTTCATGTAAAATCGTACATTTCATAGAAAAGACTTTCCTTCTTCATCAAGCTTCAGGTAGCATTTACACTTAAAAGAGCCGCCCGAAGGCGGCTCCGCATCGCGAATGCTTATTCAGCCTTCTCTGCCTCTTCAGCAGTCTCGGCAGCCTCAGCGGTGTCCTCGATAACCTCCTGAGCAGCCTCAGCAGCACGAGCCTCGTTGATAGCCTTTGCATCAGCCAGAATATCACCAGCCTGCTCCTGAACCTTATTGACGGTCTCCATAGTGCAGTCCTTCATGCGCAGGACAGCTGCAGTGGTCTGCGTGTAGACCTTCTTGGCATCCTTGCTTGCCAGCACCTTGAAGCCAGCAGAACCAAACACGACACCGCCAACAAACAGAGCGACCTTCTTCATATCAACCATAGTTTCCTACCTCTTTCTGCATTGAATTCTATTTGAACATCTTGCGAATGGGATGTTTCTGCGGTTATTATAGCACGGTTTTTTCAGCTTTCAAGAGGTTTTTCGAATGTTAATATCTGTAAACTTGTTACGGAAAGTAGTTAGAAAACGCTATTCCTATGTGTTTTTTATGTCAAACTACCGTTTGTATATGCGAACAAACCGTCCTTCTTTTCCCTATTCCGAAATTTTTTGTGCAAAGCTCTGCCGGAAGGGTTGCAACCGACCCGGCGTTCATTGTACAATAAGAGAGAACATGCTGAAATCGCAAACAGGCCGGGTCTCCGGCAGAGAAGTGAGGAAGATATGACAACATCAAAAATTCGTGTGCTGGCTCTGGACTTGGACGGCACCTTAACGAACGACAAAAAGGAAGTGACTCCCCGTACACGCGCGGCTCTGGATGCCGCCGCTGCGCAGGGCGTCACCATTGTTCTGGCATCCGGACGCCCCACCGCAGGCATTTCGCCGCTGGCAAAAGACCTCGGTCTGGACAAAAAAGGCGGCTGCATCCTGTCCTATAACGGTGGCTGCATCGTCGACTGCGGTACTGGCGAAACGCTCTACCAGCGTCAGCTGGATGCAAAGTATATCCCGGAGCTGTGCCGGTTTGCCGCCGAACAGGGTGTCGCCATCGTCACCTATAATAAAGAAGGCGTCGTCACCGAGCATCCGGAGGATGAGTGGGCGGCCAGAGAGGGCTTCACCTGCAAACTTCCGATGATCAAGGTCGATGACCTTGCGAAATACGTCGACTACCCTATCAGCAAAATGCTCATCACGCTGGACCCGGCACGCCGGAATGAAGTCTGCGCCCTCGGACAGAAAAAGTTTGATGGTCGGCTTGGGCTCTACCCGTCCAGCCCCTTCTTCATCGAGGCCGTTCCTCTGGGTGTTGCGAAAGATGCCAGCCTGAACGCCCTGCTCGACCGGATGGGACTGACCCGTGACAACCTGATGGCCTGCGGCGACGGCCTGAACGACCGCTCGATGATCGAGCTTGCCGGTGTGGGTGTCGCCATGCAGAACGCCGAAGAACCGGTCAAGGCCGTTGCAGATTACATCACCGAGGCTGACAATAATCATGACGGCGTTGCAGAGGCCGTCGAGAAGTTTATCTTGAACTGAGAGGACAACATTACAATGCCACAGCGCAATCTGGTTTTATTTGATTTGGAGTGGAACATCGGCTACCAGCCGTACACTTTTAATTATCACGGAGTTCAGCAGACTTTCCGAGGCGAGATCATTGAGATCGGTGCCGTCAAGATCGACGAGGACGCCAATGTTCTGGACACCTTCTCCATCCACCTTCGTCCGCGCATCTTCCGGAAATTACAGCACCACATCGCAAAGGTCACGGGCTTAACACAGGCTGACCTCGACCGCGGCGAACCCATCGTGCAGGGTCTGCGTCGCTTCATGCAGTGGTGCGGCCCGGATGCCGAATTTGCCGAATGGGGTATGGACGATGTGCCTGTTTTGAAGCAGAACCTTTTCCTCTGCAATCTCGACGAATCCCGTCCGACTGTCTGGTACGATCTGCAGCAGGTCTTTCTCCGGGAGCATCCCCGGAAAGAGGGCGAGGGCATGACGCTGGAAAGCGTCGTCACCCGGATGGGCATCCCGATGGACCGTCCCTTCCATGACGCTCTGTCCGATACCCTCTATACCGCTGACGTCTGCCGGAAGCTGAATCTCCGGGAAGGTCTGGCGGTCTATCCCTCCGAGGAGGAAACGCTTCGTCAGAGCCTCTGCCCACAGCCCGGCGACTATCGGGACTTCACCATCTTCCGCGGCTATGTGGAGCAGTACACTTGGCGTACCGACCCTGCCATCAGCACCGCAGCCTGTCCGGTCTGCGGCGAGGCTCTGACGCCGGACGAGATCTGGCTGAAAAAGGGCAGCAACAGCTGGTATACGCTGGCGCAGTGTCCGCACTGTGCAGGCGGTGATACTGAGGCTGCACAGGGTGTTTTCCAGCGGTATAAGCTCTCCCGTCGGGATGGCCTGCACTGGAGCTTTGCGCGCTGCACCCAGATCCCGGATGCGGAAACGCTGGCACGCTGGAACAAACAGCGCGCTCAGCAGATCGAGCGCATCCGTCTCCGTGCTGAAAAGCAGGCCAACGAAACAGAAAAGAAAAAATAACCTTCCATTGCTGCAGGAAATTCCCCTGCTGGTTCGTATAGAAGAGTAAGACTGCGCAGCTGTATAAAAAGAGTTTAAGTTTATTCACACGCCTGTCATAGAATCTGGATATACTATCGGCATAGGATGCTGTAAAATGAAGGGATGGAAGAGACGATGCAGGGTTTGGTCGCTACATTGATCCACCAGCTGGGAACGCTGGAATTCTGGGAGTCGCTGCTGAATAGCTTTGAGGGATTGGGGCCAGTGGCTCCCATTCTGCTGGCAATGGTAGAATCTTTCTTTCCGCCGCTGCCGCTCATCGCTATTGTTGCGCTGAATGTTGCTGCGCACGGCGGATTTCTCGGGTTTCTGTACAGCTGGATCGGCGTTGCTGCCGGCGGCACCATCATGTTCCTGTTCTGGCGGCGCATCGTCCGGAAATTCTTCTGGAAATTCGCCTGCCGTTTCCCGAAACTGGAAAAAGCGCAACAGTGGGTCAACCACTTTGACACGGCTTCCCTCTTCATGCTGGCTGTTCTGCCCTTTACACCGACTTCTTTCATGCACCTCGCCTTCGGCATCTCAGATATGGACGAGCGGCACTATCTCATCACCGTCATCCTCGGCAAAGGCGTCATGGTCGGTATGATGGCTGTCTTCGGCCAGTCTCTGGTCAGCTCCCTGAAAAATCCCCTCTACCTTATCTTCGCCATCCTCATCTGGGGCGGAATGTACTGGGTCAGTAAGAAATTCTGTAAACGGCACGACCTTGATTAAACTCCTATAAAATAGAAACGCTCCTTCGGAAACCGGTTGTTTGCCGGAGCTTCCGAAGGAGCGTTTTTTGATAATTGCGCTTTTTCCTAAACTGTGATACACTAAAAAAGCCGTCGAAAGACGGCAGGTGCTGACCCAAACGCAGGCGGCTGATGTCTCCGGTCACTTGAATGTTTTGCTTTTACTTAGAGCGAAGCAAGCGGTGACGGGCAAGACGAATCTTTTTGTAAAGTTCAACTTCCCTGAGCTTGCAGCGAAGGGAGGGATAGCGCATGGATACTTCTGCGATTATTGCAGCATTGGCATTGGTTGTCGATGTGGTTCGTGCAGTGTTTGACATTGCATGGCAGATTCATCTCGAGCGCAAACATAACAAAAAGGATTAACCGCCCAATGCTTCCCCAAGCAACGGTTAATCCTTTTTAACCACAAGTGACCGGGATGCTAGCCGTTTGCAGGTCAGCACCTTTTCTATTTGTAGTATATCCGCTCCCCTGACTTTTGTCAAGGGAGCGTTTTCTTTTGCCTTCATCCGGGCATCCGGCAAAGATTTGGTTCAGAAATCGTTTTTTCTTCGTTCACCTCACCAATTTTATCCAATTATTTTTATCAAAAACAGAGAATCATCTTCATACTCTTGACATTTTTTACAAAGGGGGGGTATTTTTCTCTTAAACAGAGGTTTTTTCCAATGCCTCAAAATTGTAAAAACTTGAAAGTGAGGTCAATCATCATGCGTACTCCACGACTACGCTTCCTAAGTGCTTTGTTAGCCGTCGCTATGCTGTTCACCTTCCTGCCAACAGCGGCGTTTGCAGCCAGCAAAACTTTCACTGTAGACGGCATCGAATACACCGTGAACTCTGATGGAACCACTGTTTCTGTCACGAAATATACCGGTACTGACACGAATGTTACTGTCCCCGAAACTGTTCGAGGCTATGCTGTCACGGCAATTGGACAGGAAGCTTTTTACAAAAGTTCTATCGAAAGTATCCAACTTTCCAACAGCATAACCAGCATTGGCTATAAAGCCTTTGTGTACTCAACTCTTACCCATATTGATCTTCCTGACAGTTTACAATTCATTGAAAGTCTTGCTTTTATGTATTGTAAACAGTTGACCAACATCAAAATTCCCAGCGGAGTAACTTCTATCAAAGAAAACACCTTTTACTCCTGTAAGAATTTGAGCACCCTCGTTTTCGATGAAAACAGTCAGCTTGAAACGATTGAACTCCAAGCTTTCAGCGATTGTTCAAATTTAACTGAGGTCATTCTTCCAGAAGGATTGGCGACTATCGGAGAAAATGTTTTCTCAAGTTGTTCCAGTTTAGCTTCTATCACTATTCCTTCCACTGTAACTTCGATTGGTGACGGTGCTTTTTATTCTTGTTCTGCTTTGTCAACTGTCAAATATAATGGAACTGATTGGAAACGCATTACTATCGGTAGTTGGAATTCTTCTTTACAAAATGCTGTACAGAACAATGGAGTCAAATACCTTCGCACCGTAACATTCCAAACCAATACGGACACCACAACCATCAACGACCAAACTGTTTACGATGGCGAACGCGTCATCGAACCCACCGAGCCCACAAAGGCCAATTCTGTCTTTGATGGCTGGTACACAGACGAAGCCTGCACCAACAAGTTTGAATTTGAAAAGGGCAAATCCAAAACTGCTGTCAACGGCGACCTCGTTCTTTATGCAAAGTGGTCTCCTGCCGCCTGCACTGTCACGTTTGATTTCAACGGCCATAGCGTAAACGGCGCAAACAGCAACGTCGCATCTGTCAATTACGGTTCTAAGGTTGCAAAACCTACCAACCCCACCACAGACCATTATGACTTTAGCGGATGGTACAAGGATAAAGACTGCACCAACGGAAACGAATTCAAATTTGGCACAGACGGAAATTCTACGGAAACCATTGCAAAGGACATCACCCTGTATGCAAAGTGGACACCCAAAACTTACACGGTAATCTTTAAAACCGGCGAATCCACCACTTACCATACAGGCGATGTCAGCTACAATACGACCGTCGCACAACCTGCCGCCCCTGCAAAAGACGGTTATACCTTTGTTGGATGGTACACTGACGAGGCTTGCACAAACAAATTCAATTTTGACACCTCCATTACCGGAAACGTCACTCTTTACGCAAAGTGGGATGTCAACAAATACACTGTCACCGTCAACACCGGCGACAGCTCGTATGACACCAGTTATGAATACGGCAAATCCGTCACGATTCTTGTTCCGACAAAGACCGGTGCCGCATTCCTCAACTGGACACCTGACCCGGCAGGTCTGAAGCTCACCGAGAACGAAGACCGCAGTGTCACCTTTACCATGCCGGTAAGAAACGTCACCTTGACCGCAAACTGGTCTACCAACAGCTACACTGTTACCTTCGACAGCAACGGCCACGATGTCGGTCTGACCGTAACAGTCGCTCATAACAGCAAAGTTGCAGAGCCTACCGTCCTTCAGGAGACCGGCTACACCTTCGTCGGCTGGTACACTGATAAGGCCTGCACCAACAAGTTTGATTTCGATACTCTCATTACCGAAAATATCACCCTCTATGCAAAATGGACGGTAAACAAGTACACCGTCACCGTGGATACCGGTGACGGAAACCCGGTCAAGAACGAGTATCCGTATGGCACCATCGTAACTGTGGATGTTCCGGAAAAGACCGGCTCCGCCTTCATCGGCTGGAAAGTTACCCCCAACACCCTGAATGTTCCACTGAACACAGACGGCAAGTATGAGTTCACTATGCCTGCGGAAAATGTCACCCTGACTGCAACGTGGTCGGCGAACGCTTATACCGTTACCTTCAACGGCAGCGGCCGCAGCACGGACTTTACGGTAAATGTCGAGTACAACACGACCGTCAAGAAGCCGAGCAACCCTGAGTTCGATGGCTATACCTTCGGCGGCTGGTATGAAGACGAAGCCTGCACCATGGAATTCAGCTTCGATACGCCCATCACCTCTAACATTACTCTTTATGCGAAGTGGACGCTCGACAAGCACACTGTTACCTTCAATGGCAATGGACGCACTTCCAACACCACGGTAAATGTTTCGCATGGCACACCCGTTATAAAAATCGCTGATCTGGTAGCCGATGGTTATATCTTCGATGGTTGGTATACCGATAAGAACTGCACCACAGAATTTGACTTCACTACTGCAATCACTTCGGACACTGTTCTCTATGCAAAGTGGACGATCAAAACCTACACTGTGACCTTTAAAACTGACAGTCAAAATACTTATCAAACAAGAAGCGTCGAGTATAATAAGACTGTTGTAAAGCCTACTTCCCCCAAGAAGGAAGGTTATATCTTTGGCGGCTGGTATGAGGATGAGACCTGCACCGGAACCGAATTTGACTTTGGCACCAACATCACCCACAACATCACCCTTTATGCAAAGTGGATGACCGACCAGTATGTCGTAATCGTTGACATTGGCAACAACCCCGTCAGTACTCTTCACAACTACGGCTCTACCGTTATCGTAGATGCTCCCACAAAAGAAGGTTCTTCCTTCGTCGAGTGGATCGTCGAGCCCTCTAACGTCAAGCCACTCCTGAACAGTGAAGGCAAATATGAATTCACCATGCCTGCAGACAATGTTACTCTGACCGCCCGGTGGTCTACCAACGCCTGCACTGTCACCTTTGATGGCAACGGACACAGCCTTGATGTTATCCGCACAAATGTTGAGTATAACACTCCCGTTACAAGGCCTGTCGACCCCATCGAAGAAGGTTACACCTTCGTCGATTGGTACACCGATGAGGATTGCACCAACAAGTTTGATTTCGATACTCTCATTACCGAAAATATCACCCTCTATGCAAAATGGACGGTAAACAAGTACACCGTCACCGTGGATACCGGTGACGGAAACCCGGTCAAGAACGAGTATCCGTATGGCACCATCGTAACTGTGGATGTTCCGGAAAAGACCGGCTCCGCCTTCATCGGCTGGAAAGTTACCCCCAACACCCTGAATGTTCCACTGAACACAGACGGCAAGTATGAGTTCACTATGCCTGCGGAAAATGTCACCCTGACTGCAACGTGGTCGGCGAACGCTTATACCGTTACCTTCAACGGCAGCGGCCGCAGCACGGACTTTACGGTAAATGTCGAGTACAACACGACCGTCAAGAAGCCGAGCGACCCCGAAGTTGATGATTATACCTTCGGCGGCTGGTATGAAGACGAAGCCTGCACCAAGGCATTTGATTTCAAGACCGCTATTGTTTCGGACATCACGCTCTATGCAAAGTGGACAAAGAATGAGGAACCGTCGAAACCTTCTGAACCTGACAAACCGAGCGAACCCGATAAACCCAGTGAGCCCGACAAACCGTCCGAGCCTACTAACCCGGATAAACCGAGTGAGCCTGACAACCCGGACAAACCCTCTGAACCTGAAGCGAAGACTTATTCTATCCTTGTCTTTGATGGTGAGGTCAAGGTCAACGGAGAGTCGACTGTCAGCGCAAAGGCTGGTGACACTGTTACCATCCGCCTGCCGAACGACTTTGTTCCTAGCGGTCAGGTATTCGACCACTGGGATGCCCTGCCCGACACGTTAGAGCTGAAAGACGCTCAGAGCATCGAAACTACCTTTATCATGCCGGATGAGGCTGTGACGATCCGTGCTATTTACCGTGATATTCCTGCTGCAATCAGCACGCCAAATCCTGCGTCTGTTGTGGTCGGTGCCGCGGTTGTCGGCACCGGTGTTCTGGTAACTGGCTGGACGCTTTATAACATCGGTCTGGAAATGTATGCAAAATGGGTCCTGCCTGCTGGTGCCGCAATGCCGGACAACCGCGGCGAACTTGCCCTCCTGCTGTGGCAGGATGCCGGTTCTCCGGAGCCTGCTGTTCTCGCCGATAACATGACGGATGCAGAAAAAGCAGAGCGTTGGGCTGTTGAAAGCGGCCTGATGGCAGAATCCAAAAACAAGGGTTTTGCTCCTGATGAATCCGTCAGCCAGCTTGAAGTCTTCCTGACCCTGAAAAAAGCCAAAGCTCTGAAGCAGTAATTTTCCCGAAACCCCTTGCTTTGAGTAATTTCAAGGCATAAAAAACACCGGACTTCGTATTCCGGAATCTTGGCATTTGCCAATGGTTCTCGGAGTGCAAAGTCCGGTGTTATTTTTTACTTTTAGTGGATCAAATTCACAAATACCGGGCAGAGAACGGCGGTCAGCACGCCGGCCACAGCGATGGACAGGCCGCTCATGGCACCCTCGACCTCGCCCATCTGCAAGGCGCGGCTGGTGCCGACGGCGTGAGCCGAGGTGCCGATGCCGACACCCTTTGCGATGGGGTCGGTAATGTGGAAGATCTTACAGACCGACTCAGCCAGCAGGTTGCCTGCGATGCCGGTCAGAATAACGATGGCACCGGTCAAGGCGGCGATACCACCCAGCTCAGCGGCAACATCCATGCTGATGGCCGTCGTGACCGATTTCGGGAGAAGAGTCGCATACTGTTCCTGCGTCAGGTCAAGAGCCAGAGCCAACGCCAGCGCACTTCCGAGGCTTACCAGTGTACCGACCGAAATACCTGCGATGATAGCGGCAGCGTTCTCCTTCAGCAGGTCCCACTTCTCATACAGAGGAATGGCAAGGCTGATGGTCGCCGGGAGAAGCAGATAGTTGACCGGTGCCGCACTGGCCTTGTAGTCGGCATAAGGGATCTTCAAGACACTGAGCAGAATGATAACAAAGATGCTTCCCAGCAGCAGCGGATTAAAAATCGCCTTTCCAGTCACCCGGTTGATGAGCGTACCCAGCGCAAAGGCTGCCAGCGTCAGCAGAACGCCCCACGCCGCCGAGCCGGAAAGAAACTCATTCAGCATTTCCGTCATGGTTTGCCTCCTTATTTTTGCGGCGAACCAACGCCTGCGTGGTATGTCCAGCGGTGACGAGGACAAGCACCGTCACCGGGATGATAGAGATGATGATGGGCAGCAGCATGTCGCCCATCTCCGCCCAGAGTTCCATGACGCCAGCTGCCGCCGGAACGAACAACAGCGGAAAGATGCCGGTCAAGAACACACCGACCTCTTTGACATCCTCGAGCTTGACGATGTTGAACCGAAGCGCAAGCAGCAGTAAAATCAGGCCGTAGATGCTGGCCGGGATGGGCAGCGGAAGCACGGCATGTAAAATCTCGCCCAGAAAGCAGAACGCAAGGATACGGGCAAACTGAAACAGATATTTCGTAGGAAGACCTCCTTTGGTTTTTCACATTCTCGGCCCACCTTTTGGTGGGTATTTGTTATGCAGCTAAGTCAACAGTATAGCCGAAAACATCCTTGTGTGCAACGGCAATTCTACCCAAGAATTTACGCCTATTCCGTCAAAAACTGGGTGTTATGAAAGTTTGTACTACTCTTCCCCGAACCACCCGGAATGCCCTTTCTCAAAAAAGCAGCCGCCCGGTATTTTTCCGAGCGGCTGCAATGGTCTTTGGTCTTACTCCAACCCGATCTGCTGGGCGTATTCTTCCAGAAGCTCCCGCTCAAGGAAGGGGGTCTTGACACCAAGGCGGTCACGGTAGGTCTCATGGCCCTTGCCGATAACGGCGATGAGGTCACCGGGCTGTGCATGGTCGACAGCATAATGCAGAGCGTCCAGACGGTCGGGAACTTCCACGAATTTGGCATCCGGGTTGCCCTTTTCCATGCCGACCCGGATATCCGCGATGATATCCTCGACCTTCTCGAAGCGGTTGTTATCCTCGGTGAGGATGGAGAAATCCGCCATCTTTGCGCAGATCTCACCCATACCGTAGCGGCGGAGCTTGGAGCGGTTTCCGCCGCAGCCAAAGACGACCACCAGACGATGCGGCTTGTAGGCACGCAGAGTCGTGAGCAGGCTTTCCGTAGAAACTTCGTTGTGGGCGTAATCCAGCAGGATCGTGAACTTCTTGCTGATGGGAACCAGCTCCACGCGTCCCTTGACAACGCACTTGCCGAGACCATCATGAATAGCGGAATCCGGCAGACCCAGCACTTTACCGACAGCCAGAGCTGCCAGCGCATTATAAACGCTGAACTCGCCGGGCATATTGACCTTGACATCCATATCGTCCTTGCCGGAAACATGGAACTTAACGCCGAGGAAGTCATGGGTACGGAGCAGCTCATAGGAGCCTGCACGGTAATCGGCCTTTTCATTCCGGCCATAGGTCACCAGCTTGCAGGTGTGGCCTTCCAGCAGGGCTTCGGTGTTTTCATCATCAATGTTGACAACGCCGACATCACAGCGTTTGAAAAGCTGACCCTTCCAGCTGCGGTATTCCTCAAAGGTCTTGTGTTCGCCCGGGCCGATATGGTCCGGCGACAGGTTGGTGAAAACGCCGATATCATAATGAACACCTGCCACACGATCCATCATCAGACCCTGACTGGACACTTCCATCAGAGCAGTGTCACAGCCTGCGTCCAAGAACTCCCGGAAGGTCTTCTGCAGCTCGTAGCTCTCCGGAGTGGTATTGGCCGTCTCTTTGTGGTGGCCCATAAAGTAGATGCCATTGGTGCCGATCATGCCGACCTTGCGGCCTGCGGCTTCCAGAACACTCTTGATCATATGGGTGGTCGTGGTCTTACCCTTGGTACCCGTGACACCGATCATCGTCATCTTCCGGGAAGGATTGCCGAACAGGTTCGCACTCATCAGAGCCATTGCGCAGCGGCTGTTCTCCACCTTCAGGACAGTCACGTCCTGCATCCCGGAGAGGTCGATGTCGTGCTGGACGATCAGTGCGCAGACGCCGTTTTTCACGCAGTCCAACGCAAAATCGTGACTGTCACGCTGAGTGCCCACGATGCAGACGAACAGTTTGCCCGGTCCGGCTTTCCGGCTGTCATAAATGATATCTTCGACTTCCGTCTCAAGGCTGCCCTGTACCAGGGTATAAGGCACACCCTCGATCAGTTGTTCCAGTTTCATAGCTCAACACTCCTCATCTCTGACTGGTGGTCTGGGTTTGATTTTCGGCGGTGGGGTCCGTCGTTTCGGTATTTTCAGCTTCTGCCGCCGTATCGTCAGCGGCAGCGGTATCAACGGCCGTTTCTGCGGACGGATCTGCCGTGGCATTATCTGTTGTTTCTCCGCTTACCGTTTCAATTTCCTTCGGTACGACATAGCCCGAGGGCAGAGTCGGATCACCCCGTGTAAAGCGGAACTTCCGGGTACTGGAGGCCGACAGATGACTCAGGTCGAGCATACCGGTATCGGTGGCGGCACAACCCTTGCCGTCCTCATTGAGCAGAACATATTGACCCATTTTGAGTTTATAATCCAGCTCATTCAACGTCCCCAGCAGAACGCTGATGCGGTCCTGATAGAGGAACGCCATCTGCTCGGTATTCTCGAACTCGATGCGAGTCACATCGTTCAGCAGGCCGTAGTTTTCCAATGCGGCCATCAGGGTATTCAGGGAACCCAGACGGTGATCCGGCGCAGCTGCCGCTTCCGACGCAGAACCCGACGCCGCACTGGTGCTGACGGCTTCTGTCTCAAAGTCCAGCTGGTCGCCCGGCTTCGCTGAAACCGGTTCGCCGCCGTACAGAGTCGGCAGGCCGACAGGCTGTGTGTCGGTCTTATCCAGAATCTTCAGCCCGGCCGAAAGGGTCAGCCATCCGCCCTTGACCTGCATCGCATAGCTGGGTGTGGCTTCGGTGGCACGAACGACGACCGTACCGGGATACTCCCGGACGACCCGGATAGATTCCAGTTTCGGGAAAACTTTTTCCAGTTCCGAGGCCTTCTGTCTGGGATGCACCGTAAAGATATTCTCATCGGTCCTAACACCCAGCGCACTCAGGATCTGGTCGCTGGAATAACCTGCCAGCTCCTGCACAACTGCTCCGTCGGCGTTCTGCACCTGGATCGAGCTGATTTTAAAGAGCATCGTCACCGTCAGGTAAAAACCTATGCCGATGACACAGATCAGCAGCGCAAAAGCGGTCAGCTTCCGCATCAGTCTGCGGCGGCGGATGGCCGCCCGTGTCATCCGGCGTTTCTTTTTCCGCTCCCGGCGTTCCGGGTTCTGCATGGTCGCCTGCGTCGGCCGAAGCCTTCCGTTGGGCGACTGTTTCCGCTGCTGAGCGTTCCGGGTTCGCGAACGGTTTCCGGACGAATTTCCCGGATACCGGGTGGTATTGTTTCTCGAATTCTGCGAACGCTGGCCGCTGCGGTTCCTGCTCTGCGCCGAATTTGCATACTTCGCATTGCTTTGCCTGTTCTGCGGACGGCGTGTATTCTGGGTCGGAAACTCGATGCTGTTGCTGCCTCTTCTGGCATTCTGATAGCTGTCATAGCTTCTCGGGTTTTGGCTCTGATTATAACTTCTCTGGCCGGAACTGCTCTGCCGCCGGGTCGAAAACCCTACCGTCTCCTGATGGCTGCTGCCGTTCGATGGACGGCGGTTCTGCGGACTATCCGAGGATCTCCACTGCATGCTGTCCTTGGTCTGGTCGTAGACACGGCGTTTTGGGTTGCCGGGACGGTTCCCGTTCGGGCTATTGCTGCGGTTCTGGGTCTGATTTTGTGACATCCGGCGTTCCCTCCTTCCGGTCTGATTTTATCACAAGCTGGCGTTCTGTGCAATCACGGCGTTTTTACCAGCTTGAGCAGCGCGTCCGCAATGCGGTCGAGGCTGTCATCCACCGACAGTTTTCGGGCATTCTTACCCATTTCTGCCAGCTTGCCCGGCTCACTGAGCATCTCAGAAACGGTCGAGATGAGCTTCTCACCCGTCAGATCTTTCTCTTCGATGACGACTGCTGCACCGGCTTTTTGCAGCTCAAGTGCGTTGTAATACTGGTGATTCTCCGCCACATTCGGGCTGGGGATCAGGATGGCTGCACGGCCGACTGCTTCCAGCTCGGCCAGCGTCAGCGCACCGGCACGGCTGATGACAAGATCCGCTGCCGCCAGCAGCTCCGGCATATTGTTGATGTACTCTTTCACGACAAGGCTCTCGCCGGGCGCGAAGCCTTTTTCCTTTTCGAGGTTCTGGAACAGCTCGACACCGTACTGACCGGTGGCATGGAGGTGCAGCACTGGCTTGTGGTTCTTCTGCTCCCATGCGCAGAGGTCGGACACGACTTCGTTGACGCGCCGTGCGCCCAGACTGCCGCCGAAAGACAGGATCACGGTTCTGTCTCCTGTGCCCAGCTCGGCACGGATGGTGTCACGGTTCTTTGCCTGTGCAAAGACCTCCGGACGCACCGGGTTGCCGACTACGATGGTCTTTTCGGGTGCGCCCAGCTTCTCGACCGCCGCCGGGACAGCTGCAAAGACGATATCCACATCGGGAGCCAGCAGCTTATTCGTCACACCGGGAAACGCGTTCTGCTCATGCAGAGCAGTCTTGATGCCCTTCTTGGCGGCGCAGCGCACCACCGGGCCGGAGACGTAGCCGCCGCAGCCGATCACCAGATCCGGCTGGATCTCTTTCATCATGGCCTTGGCTTTCGGGCCGGAAAGAGCCAGATTCCAGAGGGTAACGATGTTCCGCTTGATGTTGTTCAGCGAAACTTTCCGCTGGAAACCGGTGATCTCAATGTGATGGAAGGGATAGCCTGCCTGCGTTACCAACCGGTACTCCATGCCCTCTTTCCGGCCTGCGAAGTGGATCTCCGCAGTCGGGTCTGCTTTTTTGATAGCTCCGGCAATGGCCAATGCCGGGTTGATGTGTCCGGCGGTGCCGCCGGCTGCAATCAGTACTTTCATGGAAGTTTCCTCCTCTTATAGCTTACGCCTGTTCATTTGCTTTGAACAAAATCGTCTTCGACTGCCGCTCTGCTTCCCGTCTGGCATGAGCGCGCTCACGCTGCTGACGGGCACGTTCCCCGTTCCGGCCGATGTTCACCATAACGCCCATCTCGGCCAATAGCAAAATCAGACTGGTGCCGCCCGACGAGAAGAAAGGCAGCGAGATACCGGTATTCGGCAGGGTGTTGGTGACGACTGCGATGTTGCAGAAGACCTGCCACGCGATCTGCGCCATGATGCCGATGCCGACAAGAGAGCAGTAGCGGTTCTCGGCGTGGAACGCGATCCAGAAACCCAGCACAAGGAACAGGACGAACAGCATGATGACCGCCACCGCACCCACAAAGCCCAGTTCCTCGCAGACGACACTAAAGATAAAGTCGTTGGTGCTTTCAGGCAGCCAGAGCTGTTTCTCGATGCTGTTGCCAAGGCCGAGGCCGGTCAGACCGCCGGAGCCGATGGCATACAGGCTCTGCAAAGTCTGGTCTGTCATCTTGGACAAGTCCTGTGTCCAGCCGTCCAAGCGGCTCTGCAGGTACGGAATGGAGTCGACATGCTGCAAAATATTCTCCAGCAGGAACGCCATGACCGTGCCGCCCACCCATGTAATGATACCACCACTTCCGCCAAGAAGCAAAATTGTTCCGACGATGGCACATGTCAGGACGATGCCGGACATATGCGGCTCCATCATCAGCAGGATGACGACCGGGACGAGAGGCAGCAGCGGACGTACTAGTTCCCGGAAAAACCGCTGATGGAACCATGCTCCCAGTGGGATGCGCTGCTTGGATTTGGGATCGAGCTTTTCCAGATGCGGCGTCTTATCTACGATATGCGCCGTGAGCAGGATCATCTCAAACTTTGCGATCTCGGACACTTGAATCGTGACACCAATGCGCAGCCAGCGGCGGCAGCCGTTCAGCGGCTCACTGAACAACACCAAAATCAACAGAATGATACACACAAAATATCCAGGAACCACCATTTTTCGCAGGAAACGGTAGTCGAGATAGGAAAACAGCGTCATCGCTGCGAGTCCCAGCACAAGGCAGAAGACCTGCGATTTGATATAGTACAAACTGTCACCCATGCGGAGATAACCGGTGGTGTAGCTCGCACTGAACAGCATCACCAGACCGAACACAAGAATGACGCCCAGTGTCGTCATCCAGTTGATGAGTACACGCGACCACGGGCCCGGGTCACGCTGTATCATGGAAATTTTTTTCGGGCGTTTTCTACGAACGGTTGCCATCTGCATCCCTCCTTCAACTGATTTTTGCCATCTGCACTGTCAGGGCGATCCCCAGCAGCGCGATGACCTCAAAAAGATAAAAGATCGTGACCGGCTCAAAGCCTCGTTTTTCCAGCCAGCGGTGGAGCGGAGCCGTCCGGAACAGCTGCCGCTGTCCATGAGAGACCTTGTAGACCACCACTTGCAGCGCAATCATTCCGCCTTCCGCCCAATAGGGCAGAGCAAGCGGAACCGTCAGACCCGGCCAGCCGATGCTGAGCGGAACGCTGCCGAGGACACCGGCCAAAAACAGGCTCCCGACTGCGCCGGGCAGCAGCTTGGCCGGATGAAAATTCCAGAGCAGGAACGCCATCAACGCACCGGCCAACGCCGCCGGGAGGACTGCCAGCGGAAACCAGCCCAGCAGGGTCATGCTCACCATCAAGCCGAGCATCGCAGCAAACGCCGTGCCGCAGAGAATGCCATCAATGCCGTCCGTCACCCGGACACTTTCGGCCAGAGCAACCAGAAGCACCTCCCACAAAACAGGAGCCGCCCAGCCCAGCTCACAGTATCCGATACCCGGCAGCGTGATACCGGACGCAAGGCAGTGATTCGCTGCCAGCAGCACTTGAACCACCGCCGCTGCCGCCATTTCCAGCCCGAGACGGGTCGTGCGGCGCAGACCCAGCGGAGAGTGCTGCCGCATCCTTATGATATCATCCGTCAGGCCTACAGCTCCAAAAAGTAAGCCGCCGAACAGCCCGATGAGAAGACGGGTCGTCAGAAGCCCTTCGTTTCCCAGCAGCTCCGGCTGTGCGACGCAGGCCGCTGTCCACCCGACACCGACCGCCGCCAGTGTTCCGACCATCAGACAGAGACCACCCATTGTGGGGACCTGTGGTTTTGGTTCTTCATCCGGTTTTTGCTGTGCGTCGCGGTCACGTTCCGGAATTTTTGTATTCTGCTCCATGCGGAAGGCCCGGAGCAGCGGAACCATCAGGTTGCCAAGGGCAGCCGTCAGGAAAAAACCCAGCGTCGAAGCGACGATCAAGGCAAAACGAATCATAGTTTACTCCAAATTTTACTTCTGCTCTGCGTAGAAAATTTCCAATGCCTTTTCCAGAGCCATGCCGCGGCTTGCCTTTACCAGCAGAGCGTCGCCGGGCTGCAGAGCATCCAGCAGCAGGTCTGCGGCCTCCCTGTAGCTGTCTGCGTGAATGGCCTTGATTCCGGCCTCAGATGCCGCCTTTGCGGTGCGCTTGGCTTCTTCGCCGTAGCAGACCAGCAGTTCCAGTCCAGCGGCAGCGGCCTGACGGCCCACTTCCTCATGAGCAGACGGGCTGATCTCGCCCAGTTCCAGCATATCGCCCAGCAGAGCGTAACGCTTCTTTGCCGGATACTCTTTGAACATGGTCAGAGCCGCTTTCATGCTGTCGGGGTTCGCATTATAGCAATCCTCGATGACATCCACGCTCTTGCTGTGAACGACCTTCTGGCGCATACCGGTCTGCTGAAAATCTGCCAGACCAGCAATGACCCCCTTCGGGTCAAGGCCAAGGCTGGTCGCAGCCGCATACGCTGCCAGAGCGTTTGCCACATTGTGCTTTCCCATCGCCGGGATGCTCACCGGGAAACAGCCAGCTTTCTTATCCACGAGGGTGAACGCCATGCCGTCGCCCTCCTGCCGGACATCCAGAGCGCAGACATCCGCATTCTCGTCGCCAAGGCTGAACCAGACCGGGCGGACATGGGAGGGCAGGACTGCCTTGCGCAGGAAGTGGTCATCGCCGTTCAGCACCAGCGGTGCATTCTCCGGCAGACCAGCGCAAATTTCCAGCTTCGCCTTGCAGATGTTCTCCTGACTGCCGAGATTTCCGATGTGGGACACGCCGATGCAGGTGATGATACCCACATCCGGACGGGCACACTTGGACAGCCGTTCAATCTCTCCCAGATGGCTCATGCCCATCTCGACGACGGCATATTCCGTATCCTTGCCGATGTGGAACAGGGTACGGGGCAGTCCCAGCTCATTGTTCTGGTTGCCCTCAGTCTTGATGGTATTGCCAAAGCCTGCAATGGCGGCGTAGGTCATCTGTTTGGTGGTCGTCTTACCGACGCTGCCGGTCACACCCACGATCTTGGGGCTGAACTGCTTCCGGTAATTTGCGCCCATCGTCATCATCGCGTGGTAGCTGTCCGGGCAGAGGACAGCCTTTTCAGCCGGAACGCCCTCGACAGGGTGGTTCAGGACGACATAGACCGCACCGTTTTCCAGTGCTTTGGCGGCAAAATCATGACCGTCAAACTTTTCACCCGGAAACGCCACAAAAATGCAGCCCGGCCGGACTTCCCGGCTGTCGGTCGTCACAAGGTCAATGGCTGCATCGGAAGCAAAACCTTCCGGAGCCAGACCTTCCAGTAAAATTTTTGCAGAAATAGTTTCCATAATCCTCTATCTCCTTATCCACATGTAATGGTTACAATGGTTCCTCGCTGCACACTTGCACCGGCGGCTTCGCTCTGGCTCTGCACCAGACCGCTGCCCTCCACGACACAGTTCAGACCGGCTGCCGCCAGCATCTGCCGGGCAAAGTCCGCACTCTTTCCGGTGACATCCGGCACTTCGGTGTGGCTGCCCTCATAGGTATCGGTATACAGGTAGATGGTCGTACCATAGGCCACCTCTGTACCTGCCCGGGGATACTGATATGTGATGGCCGCTCCGGTCTGGTCGCTGCTGCTTTCCATGAGCTGATGTTTCAGACCCTTGGTGTTCAGCGAGACCTGCGCATTGCTCCACTCCTTGCCGACCAGTTCCGGAACTTTGATGGTGGTCTGGCTGCGGTCTTTGCCGTCGGTTGCAATACCGAGGTAGGGTGCAATTTCGCTGATGATATTGCCGACGACAGGAGCTGCCAGAATGGACGAGTAGTCCGTTTTCGCGTTGTTCGGGTCATCCAGCATGACATAGACTAAGATCTCCGGGTCATTGGCTGGCAGAACAGCCGCAAAGGATGCGACCTTTTTATAATCACCATCGGCACGGCGGTTCATGTTCAACTGTTCCGAAGTACCCGACTTGCCGCCGATGCGGTAGCCTGCAACGTAGGCATTGGAACCGCCGCCGGTAGTCGTGCCGTCGCCGACCTCATATTCCATGATCTGACGGATGGTCTCACTGGCACTTTCGCTGATGACCTGACGGCGGACATTCGCGCCAATCTCCTGCACAACATTGCCGTTCTGGTCGGTGATCTTATCAACAACATGGGGTGTTACAAGGTAGCCGCCGTTGACAGCTGCGGAGATCGCAGTGCAGACCTGCAGCGGCGTGACCGCCATTGCCTGACCAAAGGCCGAAGAGGACAACTGGACTTCACCCAGCTGGCTGGCCGTATAATACTGCATGAAGTTCGTCTCATTCGGCAGGTCGACACCGGTGCGCTCGGTAAAGCCGAAAGCATCGAAGTAATCATAGAACAGACTTGCGCCGATGCGCTGACCCAGCTGGATGAAATAGATGTTGCAGCTGTTCCGGAGTGCCTGCGCGAGGTTCTGGGTGCCATGTGATTTCTTGCCTGCACAGTGGTAAGTCTCTTTGGCAACGTTGTACGCACCCGAGCAATAAAAGGTCGTGTTGATATTCGCCTTGCCCGAATCAACGCCCATCGCGGCCGTGATAACTTTGAAAACGCTTCCGGGGTAATACAGTTCGGTGATGGCTTTGTTCTTCCACTGGATATCCCGGAAATAGCCGGAATAATCGGCGTCCGGGTCAAGAATTTTATTTCCGTGCGCATCGAGCTGATAGCTTCCGTCCTCATTCTTGAGGTAGATGCCGTACAGTTCCGGTTCTGCATGGACAAGTTCATTGAGGTATTCCTGATTCGCGGAGTAATCCAGTGGGTTATTCGGGTCAAAATCCGGTTTGGAGGCCATTGCCAAAATCGCGCCGGTCTTGACATTCATGACGATCGCCGTGCCGCGGTTTTCAACATTATTCGCCTTGATTGCCTCATTCAGGTACCGTTCTACGACTTCCTGAACATTTACATCCAGCGAAAGGACGAGGTTGGAGCCGTCTTTCGCGGCGTAAGTCGTCGCACTCTGGTCGGCGATGGCGTTGCCGTAGGCGTTGCGAAGAGTGATGGTGCGGCCATCGACGCCTGCCAGCGTAGATTCGTAGGATTTTTCAAGTCCATAGGTACCGTAGCCGTCTGCGCCGCAGAAGCCCAGCACCGATGCGGCAAAAGCTCCATAGGGGTAATCACGCTGGAAGCTCTTGGTCGACGAGACCGAGACGCGGCCCTTCCGGGTCGTTTCTGTCGCCTTTTTATGCGCCTTATTATACTCTGAGATGTAGTTCTCAATGGAAAGCTTGACGGCATTGTTCACCTTGGTCGCCAGAACCTGATACGCGGAATCGTTCTTTGCCAGAGCATCGTAAATGGTCTGGTATCGGTTCTGGTACTCCTCCGATGAGGTATCCACGCTGTCCAGAGAAGTTCCATCCCCAGAGAGCAGCCGGAGCGCAAGCTGCTGACTGACCTCGGCCAGTGCTTCCGGGTCGACAGTTTTGGTGACTACTTTGGTATTCTCATCAGTCTGACTGGTGAAGAGAGCCGTGCTGTAACTGGGGTCTGCCCAGATGGTCCAGACCACACTGGTAGATGCCAGCGTGATGCCCGATGTATCGTAAATTTCGCCTCGGGTCGCCTGAATGGTGCTGTCCAGCAGCTGCTGTTCCGCCGCATACTGGCGATAGGTCGCGCCGTCCTGAATTTGAATTTTGTACAGGCTGTGGATGACGATACCGGCGGCAGCAATGACCAAAAACACCGCCGCACCATAGCTGAATTTTCGCAGGGACGCACTGAGACGCTCGTGCGGATCGCTGCGGCGCAGGCGGTAAAACACTTTTTTATGGGGTTTATGGGGCTTCGGGGATGGTTCTTGCATTGGTACTCTCCTCAGAAACCGAAAAAGCGTGCGCTGCCGCACGCTTTTTGTTTCTTGGTTTATTTTACGGGTTTCACAGTAGGTTTCACAGTGGCAAGGATCGTCATTGCGCCGTCGTGCAGAAAATCTGTCCACCGACGCACAGCCGACTCCTTACGCACCAGCACGCTGCCCTGATCCAGCCGGATATAGGTGATCTGGCTCTGGTCGATCTTCATCAGCCCGAGACGGCTGGCCGCCTCTTCAACGCTGGTGATGTTGGTCTTGCTGTTCAGCGCGCTTTTATAGTATGTATACTGGCTCTGCTCACTGACGAGCTGAGCTTTTGCATCCTGGATCTGGTCGTTCAGCTCTACCAGCTGAGATTCGCTCCACAGCAGGCTGACCGCAAAGCCAACCAGCAGTGCCAGTGACACCAGCTGAATGGCGTGCTGCATCGCCGCGCGGAACGGAGAAAGGCGGCGTTTGCCGCCCGGTGCGACCCGAAGAGGCACCTTCTGCGGTGTCTGAGGCGGCCTCCTGCGGCGTCGCGCATCCGTTGTATCATATGATGCCTGACCCATGACGATTTCCTCCTCACTCTATGCCGGGCATTTTCTGCTCAGCATTTTTCCAAAACTCGCAGGTGCGCCGACCGGCTGCGCCGGTTTTCTTCCAGCTCCTGCGTATTTGCTTCAATCGGTTTTCGGGTAATGAGCTTTGCTTTTGCTTTTCCTCCGCAGACACAGACCGGAAATTCCGGCGGACAGGTGCAGGCCGTCGCCCAGCGGCGGAACTTATTCTTTACCAGCCGGTCTTCCAGCGAGTGGAAGGTGATGACGCAGAGCCGTCCGCCCGGTGCCAGATGGTCAAAGATGGTATTCAGGCCCTCATCCAATGCGTCCAGCTCATGATTGACGGCAATGCGCAAAGCCTGAAATGTCCGGCGCGACGGGTTCTTATTTTTCCGGCGTTCTGCCGGCGGCATCGCGCTCGCCACGATATCGGCCAGCTGCAAGGTCGTCTCGATAGGCGAGATTTCCCGTGCTTCCACGATCTTTCCGGCGATCTGCCATGCGTAAGGCTCCTCGCCGTAGTCGCGCAGGATGCGTGCCAGCTCTTCCCGGCTCTCGCTGTTCACGAGGTCTGCCGCTGTCTCGCCCTCCTGACTCATCCGCATATCCAGCGGAGCGTCTGCCCGGTAGGAGAAACCGCGTGCCGCGTCATCGAGCTGATGGCTTGAAACGCCGAGGTCGAGCAGCGCACCATTGATTTTCTCGATCCCCAGCTGCTCTAAAGCTTGTCCGGCATAGCGGAAGTTGATCTGTACAACGGTCGCCGGAAGGCCAGACAGTCTTGCCCGGGCCGTCTCAACAGCATCCGGGTCCTGATCAAGCGAGATGAGCCGACCGCCCTTTTCCGGGTCGAGCCGGAGAGCGATCTGCTTCGAGTGGCCTGCGCCGCCGGCAGTGCCGTCCAGATAAGTTCCTGCCGGGTCGATATTCAGTCCGTCCAGACACTCGTTCAGCAGCACAGGAATATGCTCAAACGAGGCCGGGTCGAACTGCGGATGGAGTTCTTCTGTTTCCATAGCACCCCAGCCTCCTTTCGTAATTTTCGGAGTAATTGCACCGGAAGAGCGGCCTTTGTCCGGTATTCCGGACAAGCCCTGCCGATACAATTTTATTGTAACAAATCACTGCTCTGATTGCAAGGTTTTTCACAGTGTTTTCTTCTTCAAAATGTGACAAAAAAAGCCTCCGTGAACGGTCATTTTTGCTCACGAAGGCGTTGTTCTTATTTCCAGAAACTTCCAGTTTCAGGTCAGTTGCCCTTTCGGGGGGACTGGCGCAGATTTGCCCGGACGCTCTTGACCTGAGCGGCGTTCTCCGCCATCGTATCTTCTGTGGTCTTGAGCATATTATCACAGTAATCCGTTACGGTCTGGCGAAGCGTCCGTGCCTCATTCTGCGCTGCCGTAACGATCTCGGAAGCACGCTGCTGCGCCGCTTTGACGATCTCCGCCTCGCTGACAAGGATACGGGCACGCTCTTCCGCCTTTTTCACGATAGCCTGTGCCTGCGCATTGGCCGAGTCAATGAGCTGGGAGCGGTCGCTGACGATGGACTGTGCCTGACGCAGCTCTACCGGAAGGTTGGCGCGTACTTCGTCCAGATAATCCCGGATCTGCTCCACATCTACGATCCGCTTACCGCCGGACAGCGGCATTCCTGCGCTTTCTTCTAGAGCATCTTCAATGGTGTCTAAAAGCTCGTTTACGTTCATGCTTGCTCCCCTTCCTGCTGCATGGGCTTGGTGTATTTCCACAACAGGACCTTGCCGTGTTTGTACTGTTTTTTCAGGGTCAGTCCGCCCACTTCAGCCGGCAGAACGATGCCCGTCTCACTTTCGCAGAGGACGATGCCGCCGGGGGCAACCACCTTGTCCACTGCCGGAAGGATCGCTTCCAGCGTACCATTCCGGAACGGCGGATCCAGCAGAACGATGTCAAACTGCTCATGGCAGGCCGAAAGATACCGCGCAGCCTCGCCGATATTGACCCGGCTGCGGTCGAACACGCCGCAGTTTTTACAGTTTTTCATCACGATGTTCACCGCATCGCGGTTCTCGTCCAGAAAGACACACCGCGCCGCGCCGCGAGACAGGGCCTCGATGCCCAGCTGTCCGCTGCCAGCGTACAGATCCAGCACCCGTGCGCCGGGCAGGTCGAACTGTACGACACTGAACATCGCTTCCTTTACCTGATCGAGGGTCGGACGGGTCACGTCGGTGCCGGGCAGAGCTTCGAGCCGTCTGCCGCGAGCTTCTCCTGCAATTACACGCATGGGGTCAGCCTCCTTTATTTCTATCTCCGTCCTCCCGGAGAAGGACGGCCAAATGGTGTTTTTCTACTTTGTATCTTTATATTATTGCTGGTATCCCCGTCCTTGTCAAGCCCGTTCCTTGCGCATAGACAGACTTTATGCTAAAATCAGGTCAGTGCGCCGAAGGGATTTCCGGCGCAGGAAGGAGAGTATTTACTATGAAAGTTCTGCTCATCAACGGCAGTCCTCATGAAAAGGGCTGTACCTACACCGCCCTGTCGCTCGTTGCAAGCGAGCTGAACGCTGCCGGCATCGAGACCGAGATTCTGAACGTCGGCACCAAACCCGTCGGCGGCTGCATCGGCTGCGGCGGCTGTGCTTCCGGCAATGGCTGTGTCTTCGGCGGCATCGTCAACGAAGCTATTGAGAAGGCCAAGACTGCTGACGCCTTTGTGTTCGGCAGCCCGGTCCACTACGCTTCCGCTTCCGGCAACATGACCAGCTTCATGGACCGGCTGTCCTATGCAGGCGGAAAGTATCTGGCCTACAAGCCTGCCGCCATCTGCTGCTCCGCACGCCGTGCCGGAACCACTACCACCCTCGACCAGCTGGTAAAGTACCCCCAGTTCTTCCACATGCCGCTGGTGAACGGCTCTTACTGGGCGATGGTCCACGGCTCCAACCCCGAGCAGGTGCTTCAGGACGAGGAGGGCTGTGCTGTCATGAAGGAGCTGGGCCGCAACATGGCATGGCTGCTCCAGTGCATCGAGGCCGGTAAAGCAGTCGGCATCAACCACCCTGAAAATCCTCGCCGCCCCATGACGAATTTTATCCGGTAAGTTTTAAACCTCTCAGTCTCACTTCGTTCGACAGCTCCCCTACAAAGGGGAGCCTTTGGCAGTAAGATATAGCTTTTTCCAACTGCCAAGGCCTCTCCTATCAGGAGAGGTGGCTTTGCGAAGCAAAGACGGAGAGGTTTTTCTCTGTGAATCGCACAATTTCGTAGAAGATTTTTCATCAGCTCTTACAATTTTCATCCAGCCAGTCCTTTGTTATAATAGAATTGACCTTATAGCATCATTCCGATTTCACTTTAAAGGAGGGTATCCATTATGAAGAAATTCGCATCCGCACTTTTCGCCATCGTTTTTCTGGTCGGCATCCTTGCGTTGCCTGCTTCGGCTCTCAGCGTGGATACCTCCATCAAGAATGACGTTGAGACATTCATCTGCAATCACTGTGGTGAGAAGCAGGTCGTTCTTGCTGATGATACGGATTCTCCGTGGTTCACTGTGGGCTACACAAATTGCAGTTTCTTAGACCGTCGTTATAACGACACTATGCAGGAGTGTCTCAATTCTCAGACCTATATCTGCAATTCCTGCAAGTGGGGTTACAGCACACACTCCACAAAGGAACGAACTTCCCATAAGCATCCTCGCGCACGCGATTATCGTCCTTTGGTCGTATAGTCTTCTAAGTTTTGCTCCCACTCCGGTGGGAGCTTTTTTATTGGCTTTCTGAATTTTTATTTAGAATCCGCTAAAATGTCGGCTCAGAGCTTTTTTCGTTCACAACTTTGTGATAGGATATAAAATAAAGTATTGATGTCATGGAGAACAGGCGATGGAACATTACGATTGGAACGACGGCTGGTTTTTCACCCCTACCTTTGACCCGGCGATCGTAAAGCCGGACTGCTCCGGGCTGGAGCTGGAGCCGGTGCGCATCCCCCACACCGTGAAGGTCCTGCCCTACAACTACTGCAACGAAAACGAGTATCAGCGGCTCTCAGGCTACCGACGGGAATTTTTTGCCCCGAAAGAGTGGGAGGGACATACCGTCCTGCTCACATTTGGAGCCGTTGCTCATGACGCCACCGTTTTCTGCAATGGGCGGCGTCTGTTCCACCACGCCTGCGGCTACACCGCGTTTACCGTTGACCTGACCGGCGCACTGCGGTTCGGCGAAAAGAATATCGTCGCCGTCCGGTGCGACAGCCGGGAAGACCTGAACATTCCGCCTTTTGGCGGTCAGATCGACTACCTGACCTACGGCGGCATCTACCGTGCCGTCTCGCTGGACATCAAAGAGCCTGCCTACCTGCGGGATATCTTCATCGAGGCAAAGGCCGAAGGCGATTTCCGCATTTACAGTTCCACCGTCGGTGAGACAGTCGGCTGTGCTTTGCAGGCGGAAATTCGCAGTCCGTCCGGAAGTCGTGCGGTTTATACAGGTGAGCTGTCCATCCCCATTACCGGAACGCTGAACGGTGTCCATCCGTGGAGCATCGAACATCCGTCGCTGTACACTCTGACCGTCCGGCTCATCCGCCCGGGAACGAACGGCCTGCCCGACCGTATTCTGGACGAAAAAAGCACCCGGTTCGGTTTCCGTACCATCCAGTTCGTGGCCGGCGGCCTGTACCTCAACGGCCAGCGTGTCAGTCTGCGCGGTTTAAACCGGCACCAGAGCTATGCCTATCAGGGCTACGCTATGCCCGACAGCATCCAACGGCTGGACGCACAGTTTTTAAAAAAGATGCTGGGCTGCAATGCCGTCCGCACCAGCCATTATCCGCAGAGTCCGGCATTCCTCGACGCCTGCGACGAGATGGGCATCCTTGTGTTTGCCGAGATCCCCGGCTGGCAGTATATCGGCGATGAAGCGTGGAAAGCGCAGGCGTTGCAGAACTGCCGGGAGATGGTCTGTCAGTGCCGCAACCACCCCAGTATCTTCCTGTGGGGCGTCCGCATCAACGGCAGTGCCGACGATGAAGCGTTCTACAAGCGCACCAACGAGGCCGTCCGCCGTCTCGACCCGACCCGGCCCACCGCCGGCGCGCGGCTCTCCCGGAAGAGCCAGCTGCTCGAGGACGTTTACGCCTACAACGATTATTCCTACAACGGCCACGGTGCTGCCTGTGAACCCCGGGCGGCGGTCACGCCCGACATCCGCAAAGGCTATCTCATCAGTGAGTTCGGCGGACAAAAGTTTCCGGCCAAATCCTTTGATGACGAGCCGCACCGTCTGGCGCAGGCGTTGCAGTACGCCGCCGTCCTGAACGACTCCATCGCACAGCAGGGCAATGCCGGCAGCTTTGGCTGGTGTATGGCCGACTACAACACCCACCGGGAATTCGGCAGCGGCGACCGCATCTGTTATCACGGCGTGATGGATATGTTCCGAAACCCGAAGCTTTCTGCCGCCGTCTATGCCAGCCAGAAAACGCCCCGTTCCCCTTCGGATATCGTGTTGGAAGTCTCGTCCAGTATGGCTCTGGGCGACCATCCGGGCGGATTTGCTGGTGCCTGCTGGGTGTTCACCAACGCTGAGAGCGTCCGGCTCTACCGTGGAAACGACTTTATCACCGAGTTTTCCCCCGACCGCCGGGGCCGGTTTGCCGCTCTGCCCCATCCGCCCATTGAAATTTATGATTTTGTCGGCTCTCTCCTCGAAAAATACGAGGGGCTTGACCGTTCCATTTCGCCGCAGGTGGCTGCTATCCTGAACGAGATGCGCCGAAACGAACTGGAACTCTCTCCCCTGTCCAAGGCACGGATGCTCTCGCTTCGCCTGAATTGGAACGATTTGCTTCGGATGTATTATAAATATATCGGCGTTTTGGGCTGTCCGGCGTCGGTCTACCGGTTCGAGGCCGTCTGGCATGGCCGTGCCGTCAAGACGGTCATCAAGGAACCGGTGCAGAGCGTCCGGCTCGAATGCGTCGTCCACAACCCGATTTTGACCGACGGCCCCACCTGGGACTGTGCCGCTGTCAGCCTGCGTGCCATCGACCAGAACGGCAACCTTCTGCCCTACTGCGGCGAGGCCGTTCAGCTGAGCGTCGAGGGTCCCATCTCCATCCTTGGCCCCAGCATCGTTCCCCTGCGTGGCGGCATGGCTGGCACCTATCTCGCCACCACCGGCGAGGCCGGACACGCCGTCCTACACTGCAAGATGGAAGGTGCCTTGGACACCGAGGCGGCTCTGACCATCCGCAGACGGGATTAAATTTCGTCCTTTTACAACAGATTTGCACTCTGTTCAAAGTTTTATCATGGTTGGATGATATTCTAGGACACGAAAGAACAACGATGCGGCTTTTATCCGCTGATACTCGTCGACAAAGGAATGATATCTCTATGAAAGAAAAATTTCGCCGTTTTATGATCGGCCGCTACGGTACCGATGGTCTGAATCAGTTTTTGAGCATTCTGTCTCTGGTTCTCATCCTGCTTGCTCTGCTGACCCGGAACTCGTTCCTGACCCTGCTTGGCATTATTCCGCTGGGTCTGTGCTACTACCGCTCCCTGAGCCGGAACATTTCCAAGCGCACCGAGGAGAACTACCAGTTCTATAATTTCAAGGACCGCATCACCAATAAGATCAATGGTCTGAAAGATCAGTGGGCAAACCGGAAGCTCTACCACTACTATCGCTGCCCTCAGTGCCGCCAGAAACTGCGTGTACCGCGCGGACGGGGTCGCATCCAGATCTCCTGCCCTCGCTGCGGCACCCAGTTTATCAAGAAGAGCTGAGCCATGTTTGGTTATGTGATACCCAATCAGGCCGCGCTCTCATCCGAGGCACAGGCACGCTACCGCACTGCCTACTGTGGGCTCTGCCGCCGCATCGGTGTTTTGCACGGTCTGCGTGGGCGGCTGACCCTGAGCTATGACCTAACCTTTCTGAACCTGCTTCTTTCCAGCCTGTACGAGGGTGAAAGCGAGTGTGTTCGGGGTTCTTCCCACTGTCCGGTGCATCCCATCCGGAAGACCAACTGGCGTTCCAGCGCACCGACCGATTACTGTGCTGACCTGAGCGTTGCTCTGCACTACTACAACGCCGAGGACAAGTGGAAGGACGACCACAGCCTCATCGGGCTGGGGTTCGAGAAGATGCTTGCCGACCCGACGAAAGATGCCGCCAGCCGCTGGCCTCGCCAGTGCAACGCCATCCGCACCTGTCTCGACAAACTGGCCGAGTATGAAGCCGCCGGGAGCGAAGACCTTGACGCTGTGTCGGGCTGTTTCGGCGACCTGATGGCGGAGCTGTTCGATTATCAGCAGGATCATTGGTCTCCGGAGCTGCGCAGTATCGGGTTCCACCTTGGCAAATATATCTACCTGCTGGACGCATACGACGACCTTGAGCGTGACAAACGCAAAGGCAGTTACAACCCATTGAAGACCCTGAGCGAGCAGCCTGGCTACGAAGATGAGATGAAAGAGATCTTCGAGCTGCTGCTCGGCAGCTGCGCCCGGAGCTTTGAGCGTCTGCCCTGTGTAGAGGACGTCGACCTGCTCCGGAATATCCTGTACTCCGGCGTATGGCTCAAATACAACTGCAAAAATGCCAAACGCGAAAAAAATTCCGCCCAGTGAGGTGGATATTTTTTCGTTTTGCTTGATTTTTAAGATACAGTCCGGTAGACTAAAAGATACTGTGCGGCAGGGCCGCACCACTAGAGAGATGTGAGGAAGTAGATCCATGAGAGATCCTTATGAGGTGCTGGGTATCCAGCGCGGCGCAAGCGACGAAGAGATCAAAAAAGCATACCGCGCCAAATGCAAACGCTGGCATCCTGACCTGAACCCCAATGACCCGACCGCAGAAGAACACTTTAAAGAGGTGCAGGCCGCTTATGACGCCATCACCAAGGGCGACACCGGTCCCCAGATGAACGGCGGTTACAGCCAGCAGGGTTATTACAACAATCCCTATGGCAATTACCAGCAGCAGAGCTACGGCCAGCAGAACGGCTATAATAGTGGTTTTGACGGTTTCGACCCGTTTGGCTTCGGCTTTGGTTTCGGCGGCTATCAGCAGCAGAGCGGCGCAAGCTACTCCAGCTCGGACAGTCCCGAGATGCAGGCCGCACGGAACTTTGTTTCCAGCGGTCGGTATGCTGAGGCTCGCCGTGTCCTCGACGGGATGAACAACCGGAGCGCACGGTGGTACTACCTCTCCTCTCTGGCAAATCAGGGGCTGGGCAAGAGCATCGACGCCCTGCAGGATGCGCGCCATGCCGTACAGCTCGACCCGAACAACACCGAATATCAGATGCACCTGCGCCGACTGCAAAATCCCGGCCAGACCTACCGTACCCAGACCACCTACGCACAGCCGGGCGGCCTGCTCCGCTGGTGCTGGAGCATGATCCTGTTGAATCTGCTCTGCAACTGCTGCTGTGGCGGCGGCCGGTTCTTCTATCGGCCCTATTAAATAAGATAAGGCATCAAAAAATCCCGTGTCCGCATGATAACGTGCAGACATGGGATTTTCTCTTTATTTACTTGATGACGATGGTTCTGGTGATTTTGGTAGTGGAGTAGTTGCCCTTGACCGTTGCGACCTCGGTATACTTGCCCGGTGTCGTCGGGAAGGTATTGCTCTTCTTATTGAAGAGACCGGACAGGAAGCTGCCGTCGCCTTTCTGGTAGGTGCAGGTCACATTTCCGTTCGTGACGATGGTACCGTTGTCATCCAGAACGGCTGCGCCGTTGAAGTTTGCGGCTTCCTCGACGGTCATCGTCTCGGGCAGATCACTTGCCCAGTAGAGACGAACACCCTCGGTCTTGGGTTTGATCTTAAACATCGCAACGCCTGCGGTGTTCATATCGCCGGATTCCAACGCCACCGCACCAGCAACATATCCGCCTGCATCCACCGGCTGTTCATCCAGATAGATGTGGCTTGCCGCACCCTTCGGGAGGAACTTGCGGATGAGGTCGACCGCCAGTTTCAGGCCGGTCGAGACGTCTTTCAGGGTCGGCATATAGAACTTGAGGGTATCCATGACCGAGACGACTTCGTCCGCGACACGGAGCAGGACTTCGACATCGTTGCCGTCAATGAGCTGTTTGAGGTAATAATAGACGTTGAATTCCTCTTCCTGATTCGGATTCTTGGACATCTTCCGGGGAAGTGGGATCATTTTGAGCAGAGTGCGGATCTTATCCGACAGCACCAGTGCCACATAGCCCTTGGCTTCGCCGCTGGTACCGATGATAACACCGATGTACTGGGTATCTGCCGGTTTGGTCTCCACGCTGAGGGTGAACGGCGAACCGTAGACCAGATCACCCGTTGCCTTCAGACGGATGGAAACTGCGCCGTTCTGCGTATCCAGCTGCGATTCCGCATCTGCGGTGTCGTCTACGCTGTCGCTCTCGACCGCTTCGACACTCGTTACAGATCCCGTCTCGTCGGAACCTGACGCCGCCATTGCCGGAGTCGCGAGGATGCTCAGGCTCAGAATTGCTGCCATCAGCAGCGAGATCATGCGTTTGGCCTTCATCTTCATTCTGACAGACCTCCTGTTATTTTCTTGGCCTAATTTTACCGCAAAGCGAGCTTTCGGTCAATAACGGGATTCAAGTCGTTCAATTTTTCAAACTATTTCTTAGCCCGAAACCGCTTGATGTAGTGGCGGAGACAGAAGAGATAAATTCCCAGCAGCAGAACCACCGCCGTTCCGGTCAATCCGGCCACTGCCTTGTAATCTCCCTGCTGAAAATACGAGACGGCACAGACACCACAAAGTACACAAAGTCCTGCACAAATAATTGTGCAGATCCACACAAACACCGTGATGATGCACCGGGTCTGTCTACTCACGCCGGGTGTATCCGCAAAATCCAAGCCCAGCGTCAGAACAAAATCCATCAAATCCGAAAGCAGTTCCATAGAAACCTCACATTCAAAAGATACGTTTTTCGTTCGTTGGCCTTATACTATCACATCTTCTCACGCCGTCCAATCCATTTTACTAAAATTTTTTATCTTTTACTTTTTCTATACTTTTCGCAGACAAAAAGTGCCTTCTCTAAAAACCATCCTCTGGTTTATGAGAGAAGACACTTTTACTTTATTTATAAATATTTACAGGATGCGCACCCGGATGACCGCCGGGATAGCCGACAACTTTTCGGCCAGAGCCTTATCCACTGCGCCGGTAGCATCCAGCATGGTATACGCCATGTTCTTTTTGCTCTTGTTCACCATGTTCTCGATGTTCAGGCCGGCTTCGGTGGTGAGGGCGGTGATCTGGCTGATCATACCCGGCTCGTTCTTGTGGATGATGCAGATGCGCTTCCCACCTGCACGGGGCTGATGCACCTCCGGCATGTTGACCGAGTGGGTGATGTTGCCATTCTTGAGATAATCGCTGATCTCCTGTGCAGCCATGACAGCGCAGTTGTCCTCGGCTTCGGGAGTCGATGCGCCCAGATGCGGCGTGCAGATGACGCCCGGCTTACCCAGCAGAGCCTCGGACGGGAAGTCGGTCATGTAGCCGGAGACTTTACCGGTCTCGAGGGCTTCCAGCAGAGCCGGAGTATTTACCAGCTCACCACGAGCATAGTTCAAAATCTTCACGCCGTCCTTGCAGAGAGCCAATGTCTGTGCGTTGATGGTATCCTTGGTGGTCGGCAGATAGGGAACGTGAATGGTAATGTAGTCGCAGAGCGGAAGCATATCGTTCAGGTTGACACAGTGGTGTACCTGACTGCTCAGGTTCCATGCGGCGTCGATGGAGATGTAGGGGTCATATCCGTAGACTTCCATGCCCAGCGCAATGGCGCAGTTAGCAACACGGGAACCAATGGCACCCAGACCGATAACGCCCAGCGTCTTGCCCTTGATCTCATTGCCGACGAACTGCTTTTTGCCCTTCTCCACGCTCTTTGCCATAGCCGGGTCACCAGCAAGGCCCTGTGTCCACTGTGCGGCGGCGGCAACGTTGCGGCTGCCTGCGATGAGCATTCCGATGACCAGTTCCGCAACAGCATTCGCATTCGCACCCGGCGTATTGAAGACTACGATGCCCTGTTCACTGCAGCGATCAAGCGGAATATTATTCACACCGGCACCGGCACGGGCGATTGCCAGCAGATTATCATTAAAGGTCGTGTTCAGCAGGTCGGCACTGCGCACCAGAATGCCGTCCGGAGCCTCGGCATCCACCGAGACATCAAACAGATTTTTGGGGAGCTTTGCCAGACCCACCGGGCTGATGGCGTTCAGAGTTTTTATTGTAAACATATCTAATACCCCTTCTATACTTTCAATAGGAGACACGGCCCGGCTGTTTTCGTTTTACGCAGAACCAATACCGGCTTGCCAATGGCTCTCCCTTTGGGAGAGCTGGCTGCGAAGCAGACTGAGAGGGCTTACGCGTTTGCCTTGCGGAACTTCTCCATGAAGTCGACCAGCTTGTCGATGCCCTCCGGCGGCATTGCATTATAAATGGAAGCACGCATACCGCCGACCAGACGATGGCCCTTCAGGTTAACGAAACCTGCTTCGGCCGCTTCTGCGCAGAACTTCTTGTCCATATCCGGATTCGGGCTGGTAAAGGTAACGTTCATCGTGCTGCGGTAGCGATGCTCGACAGGGTTGTTGAAGAAGTCCTGACCGTCCAGATAATCGTAGAGGACTTTTGCCTTGGCTTCGTTGATCTTCTGCATATTTGCCAGACCGCCGATGTCGTTTTCCAGATACTTGAGGACAAGGCCGGTCATGTAAATGCACCAGCAGGGAGGCGTATTATACATGCTGTCCTTATTCAGCAGGGTGGTGTAGTTCATCATAGTAGGCACGTTATCTGCCGCATGACCCAGCAGGTCATCACGGATGATGGCGATCGCCATACCAGCCGGAGCAACGTTCTTCTGGACACCGAAGTAGATGCAGCCATACTTGGTGACATCGACCGGTTTCGACAAAATCATCGAACTCATATCCGCGACCAGCGGCACGCCCTCGACCTGTGGAACCTCGACATACTGGGTGCCGAAGATGGTATTGTTCTGGCAGATGTGGATGTAGCTTGCATCCTTGTCATAAGGGATGGCGTTCACATCCGGAATATAGGTGAAGTTCTTATCCTTGCTGCTGGCAACGATCTTCGCTTCACCGAACTTTGCGGCCTCTTTTGCGGCCAGATTCGAGAAGTTGCCGGTGACGATGTAATCAGCCTTGCCGGTCGTCATGAAGTTGAGCGGAACCATTGCAAACTGCTGGGTCGCACCGCCCTGGAAGAAACCGACCTTGTAGTTATCGGGGATATTCATCACCCGGCGGAGGGAAGCTTCGGTCTCCTTGATGATCTCATCGAACCACTTGCTGCGGTGGCTCATCTCCATCACGCTCTGACCGCTGTCGCCGTATTCGAGCAGTTCTGCCTGTGCCTGTTTCAGGACTTTTTCCGGTAACATGCTGGGGCCTGCGCTGAAATTATATACTCGTGCCATACTCGAACTCTCCTTTTCCCTTGTGCCGCCCAACTCTCCGGCGGCGTTGTGTTGTGGAACTGTCCGTAGTATAATGGTTTTACCGGGGCAAAAACAAGAGCATCCTTGCACAAAGTTGACTCCATCGAGTCCTTATACAGCGCACAAAGCTCACAAATGTTCTCTCGCGAAATACATTTTTTAAGACAAGTGTAAAATAGAACCGTTTTATCGGCTTGTATGCTTGATTTTCCGCTCTTGCCGGTTTTGCTCTTTTCTGGTATTCTGGGAGTATCAGAGACAAATGTAAAATTATTTTTTGAAGGGAGGTCAGACCATGTACGGCCTATCTGATGCCTTGAAGCCGCTTTCAGCGGCCGAAGAGCAGGTCATGCTGGCGGTCTGGGCCTGCCATCCGCCTGCGTCGCGCCGGGATATCAGCGACAAGCTGGCCGAGAAAGGCTGGGCGGCGGCGACCGTCCTGAATTTTCTCTACCGGCTCGAAGCGAAAGGCTGGGTGAAAAGCGGCAAAGACCAGAACCGCAACGTCTACACGCCTACCGTCACTCGCCGGGCTTATGGAGTATGGAGTATGCGTCAGCGGCTGGATACCCTGTTTGACGGCAACCTTGCCGAGGCGGTCAACGCTCTTGTCAGTGAGAGCGGCTGCGGACAGAGTGAACTGGAACAGGCCATCGCCGTGCTGAACGAAAAGCACGCCGAGGCCGAAGAATATGACCTGTATGACCCATATGGTTAGCCCTCTCAGTCAATGCCGTCGCATTGACAGCTCCCCCAGGGTGGGAGCCATTGGCATGTCGGGTCACTCTATACGAAACGCAAAATTATTATCATCCGTAAGGCAGTGGGCCTTGTGGTAAAACGTTAGGAGTTTTTATGAAAAACTGCAAATTACGTACAAAAAACTGCGGCGGCTGTCCGCTGCTCGACCTCGAATATTCCGAACAGCTCAAGCGGAAGGAAGCCGATGTCCGCAAACTGCTCGGCAAATACGGCCCCGTCCACCCCATCCGCGGCATGGAAACGCCCTACCACTACCGGAACAAAGTGATTTCCACATTCGCGCCCGGCTATGGTGGAAAACTCACTTCCGGTATCTACGCCGCAAAGACCCACAAGGTTCTCCCGGTGGAAAGCTGTCTGCTACAGGACGAAGTCCTTGATACCGTGATGCAGGCCGTCCGTGCCGCCGCCAACGCCTGCCGCTACCAGCCCTTCAATGAGGACAAAGGCACCGGCCTGCTCCGTCACTGCCTGCTCCGCCGGGGCGTGGCGACCGGTCAGGTCATGGTGGTTCTGGTAACGGCTCAGCCCGTCCTGCCGGGTGCAAAGAACTTCGTCCGCGCCCTTCTCGCTGAAGCCGAAAAGCGGCAGGTTCCCATCACGACCATCGTGCAGAACTACAATCCTCGCAAGACCAGCGTCGTCCTCGGCGAGGACGAAAAAGTGCTGTACGGCAAGGGATTTATTCTGGATACTCTCTGCGGCAAGAGCTACGCCATCAGCCCACGCAGCTTTTATCAGGTAAACCCCGTCCAGACCGCCGTTCTCTATGGTCTTGCGGTCGACGCCGCCCACCTGACCGGCAAAGAGACGGTTCTGGACGCCTACTGCGGCATCGGCACCATCGGTCTGACCGCCTCCGGCAAGGCGAAGCAGGTCGTCGGCGTAGAGGTCAACCGGGATGCCGTCCATGACGCAATCGGTAACGCCAAGCACAACGGCGTTAAAAATGCCCGGTTCTTTGCCGCTGATGCCACCGCATGGATTCGGGAAGCCGCCGACGCCGGACAGCATGCCGACGTCATTTTCATGGACCCTCCCCGGGAAGGCTCGACCCCTGAGTTTATCGAAAGTGTTGTCCGGATGGCACCAAAACGGGTGGTCTACGTCAGCTGCAATCCGGTTACAATGGCCCGTGACCTCGCTCTCCTCACTAAAAAAGGCTATCGTGCCGAGGGCTTTACCCCTGTGGATATGTTCCCCCATACAAACCATTGTGAAGTCGTATGTGCATTGTCCAAACAGATCAGGAGATAACATTATGAAAGCAAACTTGAACGGTTACTATGACGAGATCGAATCGACGGCATCCAAAAAGGACGAGCTGATGGAGCTTTTGAAAGATTACAGCGTCTCAGCTCACACCAACGAAGAGGACGAGTTTGACTACCTCGAAAACGACGACGTGACGCTGGTCGTGAAAAATCTGCTGGGCGGCGAAGACCTTCAAATCGAGCTGGGTGCAGAGTTCTCGCTCTTTTTCGAGATGTGGCATCTCCACTATTCCGCCTACAAGTCCGACTATGAACGGATGAAGAAAGATATTCTCACGATTGTGAGCGGAAACTCCGGTGCGATGACCTTTTTCGCTGACGGCAAATGGGTCGGCTCTACCCTTTGCCCGGAAATTCCGGCAGCAGACGCCAAAGGCACTGACCTCGTCGAAAAATACTGGGCGTGGGAAGAAGACTCCCCTGCCTACAAAGACAAGGAAAAACTCCTGACCCTCGGTGGTGAGATTCGCTTTACCTGCTGGAACCCGGCAAACGACCGGACATTTACTGTTCCGGCCAAAACTGAATCCTGACGCAAAAAATCCCCGGCTGGGCTTCCGTTCGGAAGTGTTCAGCCGGGGATTTTTCAGGATGGAGAATTTATAATGACATTGAGAGTTTGATCTTAGTCAGCGAAGAGCGGAGTAGACAGGTAACGGTCGCCGGTATCAGGCAGCAGAACGACAATATTCTTGCCTGCATTCTCCGGACGCTTTGCCAGCTGCAGAGCAGCCCAGACAGCAGCACCAGAAGAGATACCGACCAGAACGCCTTCCTTGTGGCCGATGAGACGGCCGGTAGCGAATGCGTCCTCGTTGGAGACGGGGATGACCTCATCGTAGACCTTGGTATCCAGAACATCCGGAACAAAGCCTGCGCCGATGCCCTGAATCTTGTGCGCACCTGCGGTGCCCTTGCTCAGGACAGGAGAGGTAGCCGGCTCGACGGCGACGACCTTGACGTCAGGGTTCTGGCTCTTCAGGTACTGGCCGACACCAGTGATGGTGCCGCCGGTGCCGACACCAGCAACGAAGATATCAACTTTGCCATCGGTATCCTGCCAGATCTCGGGGCCGGTGGTTGCGACATGCGCCTTGGGGTTTGCCGGGTTAACGAACTGACCGGGGATGAAGGAGTTGGGGATCTCTTTTGCCAGCTCATCCGCCTTGGCAATTGCGCCCTTCATACCCTTTGCGCCCTCGCTCAGAACCAGCTCTGCGCCGTAAGCCTTCATCAGCTGACGACGCTCGACGCTCATGGTCTCGGGCATGACAATAATGATGCGGTAGCCCTTTGCAGCGGCCACAGCAGCCAGACCGATACCGGTGTTGCCGGAGGTCGGCTCGATGATGACGGAGCCTTCCTTCAGCAGACCCTTTTCCTCAGCGTCGTCGATCATGGCTTTTGCGATACGGTCCTTGACGGAACCGGCCGGGTTGAAATACTCCAGCTTTGCCAGGATCTTAGCGTTCAGGTCTTCCTGCTTTTCGATATGGGTCAGCTCCAGCAGCGGAGTATGGCCGATCAGCTGATCTGCGGAAGTATAAATCTTGCTCATAATCATTTCCTCCTATTTACGGGCGTGCCGCCCGACTGTTCCGGAGCGACCCGGCATCTCTTCTGACGAATACTTATTTCCCTCTAAACCAACATGTTTTGTAGGTTTGATGGTATTATAGTCCTCTTTGCCCTGCTTGTCAATGGGAAAACCGAAAAAATACGATTGAAAAGTTATAAACCCTGTTGTATAATAGGTTTCATTAGAAGAGAGCCTATTTTTTACGATATAAAAAGGAGAACACCATGATCGTTTCAACCAAAGGCCGCTATGCTCTGCGCGTGATGATCGACCTCGCCGAGCATCGGTCTGAAAAATACGTTCCGTTGAAGGAAGTTGCCGCCCGGCAGGAGATCTCCGAAAAGTACCTTGAAAACATCCTCAAGGTTCTGGTGCAGAACGGTTTCCTCGAAGGTCTGCGCGGCAAGGGCGGCGGCTATCGTCTGACTCGCAGCCCTGACCAGTACACCGTCGGCGAGATCCTGAACCTAACCGAGGGCAATCTTGCCACAGTCAGCTGCCTTGCTCCCGGTGCCCCTGCCTGTCATCGGATGGCGAACTGCCGCACCTACGAGATGTGGAAGGGTCTGGATGAGATGATCGCCAACTACTTCAATAAGATCACGCTAGCCGATCTCGCCGCACCGGAAGAAGCCGGAAACGACTATGTGATTTAAAAAGATACCTATATCATAAGAGCCGCTCCGCCGGGTAATACCCGGCGGAGCGGCTTACTTTATTCAGCCCCTTTTATCGGACATATTTGCAAACTTTTTGTGAATTGTCGTTCTGAGCCTGTTCAACCTATTGACAAAGAGGGTGGTTCGGAGTATATTATTAGCAGTCAAGCGCAGAGAGTGCTAAACAAAATTCAGCAGTCTCGGTAGGCGATTGACAATCAGCAAGAATCTTCGGTACGAATGGAGGTCAACTTTATGAATACCAATCAATATACCCAGAAAACCCTCGAGGCTCTTCAGGCAGCGCAGCAGCTGGCTGTGGAGTATCAGCATAACGCATTGGAGCCGGAGCATCTGCTCCACGCTCTGGCAACTCAGGAGCAGGGTCTTATCCCTCAGCTTCTCCAGAAACTGAACGTCGACCCGGGCAGTTTTGCTGCTGCCGCCGCCGAAAAGCTGTCGGCTCTTCCCCGTGTCTCCGGTTCCGGCCGTGACCCTGACAAGGTCTATATCTCGCAGGCTGCGGACAAAGTCCTGAGTGCCGCCGCCCGGGAAGCCAAGGCCATGAAGGACGACTTTGTGAGCGTCGAGCATGTCTTCCTCGGCCTGCTGGACGAGCAGACCTCGAACACCACCGAGCTGTTCCGTGCGTTCAGCATCACCAAAGACAAGTTCTTACAGCAGCTGACCGCTGTCCGCGGCAACCAGCGTGTTACCACCGATAACCCGGAGGACACCTACAACGCCCTTCAGAAGTACGGTCAGGATCTGGTCGACCTTGCCCGGAAGCAGAAACTTGACCCAGTCATTGGCCGTGATCAGGAGATCCGCAATGTCATCCGTATCCTTTCCCGTAAGACCAAAAACAACCCCTGCCTGATCGGTGAGCCGGGCGTCGGTAAGACGGCTATCGCTGAAGGTCTGGCAGAGCGTATCGTCCGGGGCGATGTTCCTGAGAACCTGAAAGACCGCACCGTGTTCAGTCTGGACATGGGCGCACTGGTCGCAGGCGCAAAGTATCGCGGCGAGTTCGAGGAGCGTTTGAAGAGCGTCCTGAACGAGGTCAAGAAGAGCGAAGGTAAGATCATCCTCTTCATTGATGAGTTGCACACCATCGTCGGTGCAGGCAAGACCGACGGCGCAATGGACGCCGGCAACCTGTTGAAACCTATGCTGGCTCGCGGCGAGCTGCACTGCATCGGTGCAACTACGCTGGATGAGTACCGCCAGTATATCGAGAAAGATCCTGCTCTGGAACGTCGTTTCCAGCCGGTACAGGTCGATGAGCCGTCCGTCGAGGACACCATCTCCATCCTGCGCGGCCTGAAAGAGCGGTATGAGGTCTTCCACGGCGTCAAAATCAGTGATAACGCCCTGATTGCCGCTGCTACTCTGTCCGACCGGTATATCACCGACCGTTTCCTTCCCGATAAGGCCATCGACCTTGTGGATGAAGCCTGTGCCATGATCAAGACCGAGATGGACAGTATGCCCAGCGAGATGGATGATCTGGCCCACC
>ERZ808240.175-NODE-175-length-88559-cov-41.314087_pt1 | contig 88559 bp, 75 predicted proteins | sample MGYA00521084_ERZ808240 | MGnify/ENA primary metagenome ERZ808240 (study PRJEB31516, sample SAMN03275571) | gut metagenome | biome: mammalia-associated habitat; material: feces | host: Papio cynocephalus | place: Kenya | collected 2012-08-06 ...
TTTCCTATTTACAGTATTTAGAGCATAGTCCCAATTATGCAGGGGAGCGGCATTGCGTTGTTAATGATACTTCTTCCTCTTTGGCGCACCGTGTCTGCAAAAGTATGGGTGGCACGCTGGTTAGCGGCAGCAGTACCGCATATCGCCTGCCGTAGTCTGTAAAATTCTGTTAATATACAGTTGCTTTTTGCGTCCCAAAGTGTTATAATAACATTGCGGGGTAGAGAAGCCTGGTATCTCGCAAGGCCCATAACCTTGAGATCACTGGTTCAAATCCAGTCCCCGCAATGTTTTCTATGATTACCGCCCTTACAGGGCGGTTTTTTTATGCCTGTTTTTTATGTACAATAGAAAAGAATTGTATAAGGGTTTAAGTTAGGAGGATGAAATGAACATATGTATTTTTATTGGCGGGAATAAACACTTTACCGCCGCCCGCTTGGGGGTAAAACTGGGCGAGGAATTACGGCAAAAAGGCTTTCAGGTTACGCTGGCTTGCGTAAAGGGAAAATTGAAAGCCGCCACATCTTTGCCCGTTTACGAATATACGGCAACAGCCAAACCCAAAACCTTGGCTAGCGCGCTTAAAAAGGAACACGCCGATTTTGTAATTTCGTTTATGAATTTGTCCGGCTGTGCGGCGGCGCAGGAAGCGGGGTTGCCGTTTGCCTATGCCGAAAACGAAGGCTTTAAAGAGGATAAACCGTCCAAAGACAAAAAGACCTTGCTCAAAAAGGCCAAACAGGTTTTTGTGATTAAAACCTCGGATAAGCCGCTTAATAAAAAGGCTTACACAGGCCTTAAAGTGCAGGAAGTTACCAACCCTGCCGTGTGGGTGGAGCACTACAATTACAACAAGCCCGCCTTCTTTAAAAAGGAAAATAACATCGTGGCCGTGGGCAAATTAGCCAAGGAAAGCGGCTTTGATAACCTGCTTAAAACTTGGGCGCGCTTGGCCCCGGCGCATACGACTTGGCACTTAACGATTGTGGGAGACGGCACCAGCAAGGCTGCCTTGCAAAAATTTATTGATAAAAATCACTTGCAGGCCAGTACCGAAATTGTACCCGCCCAAACCGACGTGTACAGCCTGTTGCGCAATGCGGATATTTTTGCGTACCCGGCCTTGAACCCGGCGGAAGCCGATATCCTGCTGGATGCTATGGCAAGCAAATTGCCGTGCGTGGCGTGCGAATCCGCTCCTGTTACGGCATTGGTGGCCAACGGCATTAACGGCCTTATTGCAAACGCGGGTGAAGAAGAACCCTTTACCATTGCCTTGGATGAGTTAATGGTAAACTGGGGCAAGCGTGTGGGCTTGGCGGTGGAAGCCAGCAAATTAAAAGACAAATATCCGTTTGAAGATTTTGTCCGCGCGTTTGCGCAGTTGCTTTCTTAATTATGGCCCGGCAAATTTTTAGGCCGGGCTTTTTATACGGAGTTTACCTTGCGGATTACTTGTGTGATAGGAACCTTGGGCGGTGGCGGAGCGGAGCGCGTAATGACGTATTTATGCGCGGGGCTTGCCGCGCGCGGGCACCGGGTAACCCTGCTTACATTGGATGATTCCGTGCCGGATTTTTACCAAACGCCCGCTTCCGTGGTGCGCGTGCGGGAGCATTTGGGAGCCTTTAAGGAGTCCGGCTTGTTAGGCGGTTTTCCGCGCTTGTACCGTTTAATGCGCGCGGTTGCAGATACGCGCCCGGACGCGGTTATCAGTTTTATGACCATTAGCGTACTGGCCGCCTGCTGGCTTTTGCGCGTACCCTATATTTACGCGGACCATTTGGATGTGCGGCACTTGGAATATTCGCGCAAATGGCAGGTGTTGCGCAACTTTTTGTTGGCGCGTGCCAGCCGCGTAACGGTGCTGTCCGAGCGGGACCGCAAGTTCTTGGCGATGTATTTCCCCAAGTGGCGCGTAAGCGTGGTTTATAATCCGGCAATGCCCGCGGCCACGCAAACCTATCCGCGCCCCGCGTTTTTGGCGCCCGATAAAAAATATGTGCTGGCGGTGGGTCGGCTCGTTAAACAAAAGGGTTTTGACCGCTTGTTGCAGGCTTGGCGGCGCGTGTGCGATGATTTCCCAAATTGGCGTTTGTGCGTGATTGGGGCCGGGCCGGACGAAGCGGAATTAAAGGGCTTGGCCGATACGCTAGATATCCAAGACAGCGTGCAATTTGTACCGCCCGTAAAAGGCTTGGCGGCCGTTTACCAGCACGCAGATTTATATGCAATGTCCTCGCGCGCGGAGGGCTTTCCAATGGTACTGCTGGAAGCAATGGCATCGGGGTTGCCTGCGGTCAGTTTTGCCTGTACGGGGCCGGACGTGATTATCCGTAACGGTACAGACGGCTTTTTGGTCAAGCAAAATCATACCGACCAACTGGCCGCCAAACTGGCCGAATTAATGGCGGATACCGAAAAGCGCGCACGTTTTGGCGCACAGGCGCGGTCGGTGGTGGAGCGGTTTTCGCTTGATAACTATTTAAACGCCTATGAAAATTTATGTAAGGATGCCGTAAAATGAATTTTGACGAGCCGCATATTAAAATAAGCCTGTTGGATTTAAAGCAAGCGCTTGGCCTGCGCGGGCGGGATAGCCGTTTGGTGCGCTGGGCGATGAAGTGGAGCCGGGCAAAAAAGAATTTCCTTTCTAAATTGCGCCACGGGGGCCGCACGGTTCAGCCGGGTGAAAAGTTGCGCGTACTGTTTTGGCTGGCCGGCGGACTGGGAGACGGCGCGTGTGCGCGGCGGCTGGTGCTGGCGTACCGGGAGCAAATGCCCGAAGCGCAGTTTTTTATTTATGCGCAACTGCCGGACGTGGCCAAAACGCTGTTTGGCGGAGAAGATAACACCACTATTTTGGCGGAAGAAAAAATCCATTGGGCGGATTACGATTTGGTTGTTCAGGTGTGTTTGACGGCTAAATTTTTGCACGCGGACGCTGCGCGTATCGGGCGGTTGGCTCCTACCTTTCTCCCGGCGTTTGAGCGCGCGCAGGAAGCCCAAAACAACTTGGGCGAACTATTAGATGACCCGTTTTTAACCGAGGCCGCCTTGGGCCGTTGGCTGTATGCTTGGGGCGGGCGGCGGTTTGATTTACTGTCCTATACGGGCGGGCTTGCCTTGCCACACGACGAAACGCGTCGTTTGAAAACGGAGCCTAAAATTTTGGAAAAATACGGCTTATCCGGCGTGTCTTATATTACCTTTCACGACGGAACGAGTTCCGCGCAAACGGTGGGGGATAAACGCCCCACGCGCGCTTGGCCGGCGGTGCGCTGGTGCGAGTTCTTCCGTTTGTTTAAGCGACAATTTCCGCAAATTAAACTCGTGCAACTGGGGGGCAAAAACAGCCCGGTTTACGAGGAAGCCGATTTTAATTTAGTGGGCAAAACACCGCTTTCGGACCTACCGTCCCTTTTACAAGGGGCCAAGGCGCATATTGATACGGAGAGCGGGCTCGTGCAACTGGCGCAGTATTTAGATGTAAGAAGCGTGGTTATCTTCGGCCCGACGGACCAGGAGTTTTTTGGATATGCTAAAAATATCAATTTAGCGGCCGGGCCGTGCGGCGGTTGTATGTGGAGCACGGCGGATTGGGTGTTTGCGTGCCCGCTGGGGCATAAAGTGGCCCCGTGTACCGAAGCCGTCCGCGCGCAAGACGCCTTAAAAGCACTCAAAAAAATATTAGCGCATTAAAAGCGTTTTTTAAATTGACGCGTAAACAGTGCCCAGTCGCCGCTTTTGCGGGCCAAAAAACAAAGCGTTCCTAGAAAGATAATTCCGCCGAAAAGAAGTGTAAAAAACACATTGGTGCGCGGGCCGAAAAACGCATATAAGGCCGAGGGGAAAAGCGCCAAAATGTTTACGGCCACCAACCGCGCCGCCACCCGCAGAGAATACATATATTCCACTTGCGGAAAATGCTTTTTAAAGAGTAAATAATTAATAAACAAACTCACCGCGCAGCACCCCGCCTGTGTGTACGGGTACGCATACGCGCCGAACACCCTCATTGTAAACGGCACCAATACGATAAATAAGATAATTCCCGCCAGCGCATAGGGCAGGCTTTCCTTCACCTTCCGGCCCGCCGCCACTACATTGTTTTGCATTAAAATCGGCCCCATAAACCACATCATTGCCATTAGCGGGCGCAAAAAATTAGCCGCGCCGTGTACATCTTGCGGGGTAAAGTTTCCGCGCTCAAAAAAGAGCGAAATAATTTCCGGCGCGTAAAAACAAGTAAATACCGATAGTGGCGTAAGCAAAAAAAGCACAAAATGCTGGGTGGTTAAAAAATCCCGGTTTAGTTGGTTCCAATCGTTTTGGGCGGCGCTTTCGGTTAATTGGATTTTGGAAACGTTGGTAACGCGGAGCGTAAAAATTTCAGTCGGCGAGTCGGACAGTTGCCGCGCATAGTTAAGCGCGCTGACCATCCCGGCAGAAAGTCCGCTGAGTAAATAAAGCGGAAGCACGCTGCTGACGATGTTCGCCAGTTCAATGGCTTGGTTGCTAACGAGGTTTGCCGTCAATTTCTTGTGCCAGCCAACACCGTGCACGCCAAAGGACCAGTTGAGTTCTTTTTTTAGCGCGCATAAAAAGACGATTGCCTGTACCGCATTGGCCGCCAAAAAGCCGTATATCATACTGACTACGCCACAGGTGCGCCCAAAACACAGCAGGCAAATAAAGGGCAGCAGGGCGTTTAGCGGGGTAAACACGGCGGCAGTAAAGCGACGGTACATTTCCAACACGGCGGTTAAATAGGCAACTAGCAGTTGCAAACCGAATAACAAAAAGCCGAGCGAAATCAGCCCGCGCTCAGCCGTCAGTTGGGCAAGGTCAAAACGGGATAAAAGTTTTCCTAGCGCCACCGGGCAGAAGAATCCTGCCGCCGTTAGCACAGCCGCCAGTAAAATATAGAAATATAAAAACCTGTTTAAAAGGGCCCGCCCGCCGTGTGGGGTTTTGGCGTCCTGCGCCATTGCCTCCGGGATGATGACGGCGGCGTTCATCCTCTGTAAAAACGTTAGTCCAAATCCCATTATCATAATGAGGTAAAAATACACGTCGGTCGTCTTGCCTGCGCCGAAATAAAGCGCAATTAAAAGCGCGTTGGCAAACGATACCAGTTTCCACGTCAGCGTGGCCCCCACGGCCAGCGCGGCGCCGAAAGAATAGGAAGTGGGCTTAAAAAGATGAACCATATTTGATATTATAATAATTTAGGAGAGATTATCGTGAATACTGAATTTGAACCTGTTATCGGGTTGGAAATACACGTCCAACTCGGAAGCAAAACCAAGTTGTTTTGCTCTTGCCCCAACGGCGTGGGCGATGATACCAAACCCAACACCGCCATTTGCCCTGTTTGCGCCGGACATCCGGGCGTATTACCCGTACTAACGGAAGGGGCCCTGGAACTTGCGGTGCGTGCGGGGCTTTCTATGAATTGCAAAACGAACGAATATTCCTCGTTCTCGCGCAAACATTATTTCTATCCGGATTTGCCCAAGGGCTACCAGATTACCCAAAACGAAGAGCCGATTAACGGCGCGGGCTATATTGAAATTACGTTTGGTCCCAAAGAAAATTTGCAAAAAAAGCGCATTGGTATTCACCACGCGCACTTGGAAGAGGACGCCGCCAAATCCTCCCACTTTGCAGATCACTCCTTGGTGGACTATAACCGCGCTGGGTGCCCGTTGTTGGAAATCGTGTCTATGCCCGATTTGCGCTCGCCCGATGAAGCCTATGCCTATTTGACCGAAATCAAACGCTTAATGCGCTGGGTAGGCGCTTCCAACTGCGATATGGAAAAGGGCGAACTGCGTGTGGACGTGAACATTTCCTTGCGCCCCAAAGGACAGGAGAAATTCGGCACGCGCGCGGAAATCAAAAATTTAAACTCGTTTAAAGCCGTCAGAGACGCGCTTAACTACGAAATCAACCGCCAGACGGAAATTTTAAACGCGGGCGGACAGGTAAAGCAGGAAACCCGCCTGTGGGATAAAGAAGAACTGGTTACCAAGCCGATGCGCTCCAAAGAGGACGCGTTGGATTACCGCTATTTCCCGGAGCCGGATTTGCCGCCCGTGGTGTTAAAACACGACTGGCTGGAAAATGTAAAGGCCCATATGCCCGAATTGCCGGGTGCCAAGGAAGCACGCTTTATGAAAGCCGGCTTGTCCGCTTACGATGCGGGCGTGCTGACGAGTTCGCGCGAAATTGCCGCCTATTTTGAAGAAGTGGTAAAGGGCGGAAAAGTGTCTTTAAAGACGGCCTCTAACTGGATTCAAACCGACCTGTTGGGCGTGTTAAACGCCGAAAAGAAGGAAATCCAAGATTCGCCTATTCCGGCCGCCCGCTTGGCGGAACTCTTGGAACTGGTGGAAAGCGGCAAAATCAACCGCAAACAGGGCCGCGAAGTGTTTGACGAAATTTGGAAGACGGGCGAAGCCCCGGCCGCCGTGGTGCAAAAACGCGGTATGGTGCAGGTGAGCGACGAGGGGCAATTAGAGGCTTGGGCCAAGGCCGCCATTGAGGCCAACCCCAAGGCCGTGGCCGATTATAAAAAAGGCAACAAGGCCGCTATTGGCGCCTTGGTGGGTGGCGTAATGAAACTCAGCAAAGGCAAAGCCAACCCGCGCATTATCAGCCAGTTGTTAGGCAAGTTGCTCGCGTAAGTATCCGCCCAGCAAAGTTTAAAAAGCCGGCCTCTTTTGGGGCCGGCTTTTTCTGCTGTATAATAGTCCAATCCTTGGGGATGACGAAGATTATTCCAAGTAGCAGGCGTCAGCCCCACAAAGGTTTTTGCAGAGTTTTTTTCCGCGCTCACTTGCTCCTAAACAACTCGTTTTGCCGCGCTGGTTCTCCGTATATTGATCGGTATATTTAAAATAATGGTAATACACAATGTTGTGCCCAGCGGGGTTGTTGTCAGTGCCACGGGTTAAACTATCCCACCCGCTAAAAGAGCCCGCATTTAAATCCCAGCGGTTTTTTTGACAAATTAAATCATACAGTTTTCCCTCTTCTGTGCACCCCGGTAGTGTAATGTCTAGGTCGGCCCAGTAGTCGGGGTATTTCCCGGTGGAAAGGTAATAAAGTTCTATCATTTCGCTTAATTTTTTACCGATTGTTTGTATTTCTGTAAAGCGGGCTTTATCTACTGCCAGTTGGTATTGCGGTACGGCCACCGCGGCCAAAATACCGATAATCAGCACCACTACTAATAATTCCATTAATGTAAAACCTTGTTTCATTATAGTCTCCTTGCAGGCAATAAAAAACGGCTGTTGTGGATGAGCTACGCTAATAACCCAAACAAAACAGCCGTGGCCTCCCGTTTAAATAAACGGAAAGCACTCGGCACAACCCGCGCGGGTAATTAGTCCGCCCGGATTGTGCCTATAACGTGCTGTTTTTGGATTAGCGTATGCCTTTGAATGTTCAAAAGCTTACCCCTTGCGGGGCGCCAAAAACAGATTCAAATTGTAACAGGGCGTGTAAGGCCCGTTTTAACAGCCATCTCCTTGCCGTAAATATATAGTTATTCTAACAAATTTATCCTTTTTGTGTGTTTGTGCCAACTAACCCAAAACAGCCCGTGCCAAACGGCGCATAAAACGCTACCATAAAAACACACATAGAGGCAGCGCGTAAGAGGGGAGTCCTATTTGACCCGGGGGGTTAAAAGTTGCTATCATTTATGTGTAGAAGTAAATACCTATTAGGAGAAAGAAATGAAAAACTTACTCAAAGTTGTTTTGGTTCTGGCCTTGGCCGCCGGCTTGACCGCCTGCAAAAAGAACGTAAAAGATGACGCCAACGCCGACCTGACTGCCGGTGCCGGTACCGAAATGGTAATTGAAGAAACCGAAACGGTAACGGAAGTTCCCGCCCAGGAAGTTTCTTTGGGTGTGGTGCATTTCGCTTTGGACAAATACAGCCTGTCCTCCGATGCCCGCAAAATTGTAGAAGCCAACGTGAAGGCCATTAAAGCCGCCGCGTCTGCCACTTCCTACCAAGTAACCGTAGAAGGTAACTGCGACGACAGAGGCACCATCGCTTACAACATCGCCCTCGGCCAAAAACGCGCCGACGAAGTGAAAGCGTATTACGTGCGCCTCGGTATTCCGGCCGCTAACATTACCACCGTATCTTACGGCGAAGAAAAACCGGTCTGCTACGAAGCCACCCAGTCCTGCTGGGCGCAAAACCGCAGAGCCGATACGTTGTTAAAAGTCAACTAATCGCTTGTTTTGAATAAGGAGCCCGGACCCAAAATGAAAAATGTTACTAAACTACTTTTTATGGCAGGTTCGGGCTTTTTGTTGTCCGGCTGTATCGCCAGCGAGCGGGATATGAGCACGCTCAAATTGCAGTTGCAGGAACTTAATGCCACGATTGTGCAAATGCAAGCCAACCAAGCCGAACTCGCCGGGAAAATGGACGAACTCAACAGCAATTTGTCCGCTTCCAACGAAAATTTGGCCCAGGTAGATGCGCAAATTAACAAATTGTCCGCCAAGTTGGACGATTTGTCCGTCTCTGTCCGCACGGCTCCCGCCGCCGCGGCCCAAGCGGAAAATGCACAAGCCGCCCAGCCGGCCGCCTTGTTGCCCTCGGATTTGTTTGCCGAAGCCAAGAGCCACTTGGATAAAGGTGCTTACGAGCCCGCCGCAATGGGCTTTAAACTCTACATTTCCAAATACCCGGACAGCGAAAACGTGGAACAAGCCTATATGTATATGGGCGATGCGTACATTGCCGCGGGGCAAACCAAACCCGGGGCGGTTGCTTACGCCACCTTGCTGCAAAAATTTCCGAAAAGCAAATTAATTCCGTCGGCGCGGTTGAAATACGCGCTGTCCATTGTGCCCCTTGGCAAAAAAGACGAAGCCAAACGCTATTTGTCCTCCGTTGTGCAGGATTTCCCGGCTTCGCCCGAGGCTAAAAAAGCCAAAGCCGAGTTGACCAAAATCAAATAAACGCGTGTAACGCGCGGTTCCTTTTTATTATGAAAAAACTGTTTTCCCTTTTACTTATTGCAGGGGTTCTTATCACTTTTGCGGGGCGCGTAATGGCGGCCCAGCCCAAGACGGATGTGTATATCGGCATTACCTCGGTGGGGGATAAACGCCTGCCGGCTATCGGTATGCCGCCCTTCCGCTATACGGACGAAAAGGCCCAGCCCGCCGCCGTGTTGGTGCACGACGTAATGCGGGCGGATTTGCTGTTTGCCCGCTATTTTGACGTTACCGAGGATGGCCCGGCCTTTAATTCCCAGCATTTAAGCCAGCAGTTAAACCAATGGGGCGCGGCCCACGCCAGTTATTTGCTGGCGGGTGATATCACTTATGCAGCCCCGTATTTTACAATTAAAATTTATGTTTACGATATTTCTACCCGCACGTCCGTTTTTGCCAAGGCCTTCAAGGGTACCGAAAGCAGCCTGCGCAGACTGGCGCATATTGCTTCGGACCAGATTGTCTCCGCCTTGATGGGCAAACGCGGCATTGCCGATACCAAAATCGCTTTTGCCAACAACTCCACCCGCCACAAAGAAATTTATGTAGTGGATTACGACGGCGAAAACTTGCAAAAATTAACCAACGACAAGAGCATCGCCATTTTGCCCCGCTGGTCCAAGGACGGCAAAATCTTCTACACCACTTATAAATATAAAAACCCGGATATCTTTGCGATTGACTTGCGCGCGGGGAAAATCGCCCCGGTGATTATCCGCGGCGGCTTGTCGCTTATCGGCGGCGTTTCGCCTGACGGCAAGGCCTTGGCCTTTACCAGTTCCGGCGGCACAAACCCGAGCATTTATATTTACAACTTGGAAACGCACGCCAAAACCCGCATTACCAATAAGGCCTCGGTGGACGGTTCCCCGTCTTATTCGCCCGACGGCAAGTATATTACCTTTGTGTCCAACCGCGCGGGCAACCCGCAGATTTATGTAATGGAACTCGCCACCGGCGAAACCCGCCCGCTGACGAAAACCTTTAACTGGTCCGACAGCCCCCAATGGTCGCCCACCGGGGAGTGGATTGTGTTCACGGGGCGTGAATCGCCCTATCACCCGATGGATATCTTTTTGGTGGACTTAACGGGTACGCAAATCCGCCGCTTGACCACCGATGCGGGTTCCAACGAGGACCCGACCTGGTCGCCGGACGGCCGCTTTATCGCGTTCACTACCACGCGCAACGGCAAACGCCAGTTGTATATGATGGATATGGACGGCAGCGCGCCGCACCTGCTTGCGGACTTAAAGGGCGACTCCTTTACGCCGCATTGGAGTTTTTAATTTAGTTGGAATATGTAAAAAATCCCCGGGGTTTGTGCTCCGGGGATTTTTTATGCGCAAGTCGGGTACAAACTGAGGGGTGTTATGGGGACTGGGATTTTTCGCGGGTCTGTGGTCAGCGCTCCTGCCCCGCAGTTTCGTATCCCGTAGTATATTTACGGGCTCTTGTTGTGATTAAAATTCTCCGTTGACCAATAAAAAACCGCCCCCGGCGAAAATATCGGGGGCGGTGATACTACATTAAATACTTGTTATTTGCAGACGGAAAGACCCGTTTCCTCACAATCAGCGTTGGGGTATTCCTCGCAGCAAGCCTCTTTGGAGCCCTTGGGCAAAAAGATAGTATAGGCGTCATCGTTGACTTCAAAGGAGGCTCTCAAACCGTCTTCATCCTTGGAGTACCAGATGTCGTTGATATCCATATCTTCCATTTCGGCATTTTCATCAATAGCCTGCATCATAATAACGGCCTGCCCAGCCTTGGTGGCGGGGTTTTCTTGCGCCAGCGCCCCAACGAGCAACAAGGCGCCCAAGCCCAAAATTAAGAACAGGCTGATAATAGCCAACCACCACGGGTGGGACGGCGTATCGGGCAGTTCGTCTCCGGGCTGGAAGTCCGCGCGGACAACATACGTTTCCGCAATATAATCGTGCAAGGCGCGTTTGCGGTTGGTAAGCCCGGCCATTACGTACCCAATGTACACGGTAACATAGGACAGAATTTTAGCAAATGTGCGGCCCGTCGCGCGGCCAAAGCCGATGCGTCCGCCATCTTTGCCGATTACCTTAATGCCCATAATGCGTTTGCCGAAGGTGGCCTGTTTGGCGCCGCTTTCCAGCAAGGCAAAATAAAGCCAGTACGAAATAGCGCCCAACACTTGCCACAAAATGTAAATGGCAACCATTACCGCCAGCGTTCCTGCGGCGGTGTCTTCGGTGGCTTGGCTGAGTTTTACGCCCTGCCACATCATCAGCGGTACGCAAATGATGGCCGGCGGAATAGCCACTAAAATACCGTCAATCACAAAAGCGACGGCGCGTTTCCAAAACCCGATATACGGTGCGTTCATAGTTTTTTCTCCTTTTTATGTGGACCGTGCGCATTTAAAATGCGTTTAACGGCCCCAAATCACTTATTTGCGCGGTTTTTTGTAGCAGCGGCGGCAACGGGCCTGATAGGCGTCTGTTGTGCCTACTACAATGCGCTTTTTGTCTTTGCTGATACGTTGCGTGAAACTGGCCGGATTGCCGCACTTGGTGCAGACGGCCAGGTTTTTGGTAACGTATTCGGCCTGCGCCAAGAGGGCGGCCGTTACTTCAAACGGTTCGGCGCGGTAGTCGGTATCTAACCCGGCTACAATCACGCGCTTGCCGGCCTTGGCCAGTTTGTTGCATACTTCTACAATACCAAAATCAAAGAAATTAATCTCGTCTATGGCGATAACTTGCGTGTCTTTTTCCACCAGCGGCAAAATTTCGGACGACGATTTTACGCACGTGGCCGCCACCTTGTTTTGGTTGTGGCTGGTAATGCTGTCAATGCCGTAGCGCGTGTCAATCTTGGAATTGAACAACTGCACCTTTTGCCGGGCGATAAGCGCAATGCGCACGCGGCGGATGAGTTCCTCCGTCTTGCCGGAGAACATACACCCGCAGATTACTTCTATCCAACCTTGTTTGTGATATATTAACGGATTAGCCATTTTTTAATCTCTTAAATCTCCTTGCCCGCGCCACGGATACCAATAGGTGTCCTCGGGCAGTTGGGCTTGGGCGCGCTTGTCGCCCCCGCACAAAATGTTAATGCGGAACGCAAACGATAAGTTTTGGTTGCGGTCGCGCACGGTAAATTCCAGGCGCGCGTCGTGAAAATCGCGCGAAACGCGGATGAGTTTGTTAAAGCCTACTAAACTGCCGCGGAACAGTACCGCATCTATCCCCAGGTCCGCAAACCATTTGCCGCTGGCGGGGCGGATACCCCAAGTGGTTGTAACGGTGTAGCGGTCGGAATTGGTTTCGTATTTGGAACCGGGGTCAATATAGTCGGCAAAGTTGTTGAGTCCCAAACCGATTAACTGGTTTTTATAAACAAAGTTGGACTGGGCGATAAAACTGACGTTCTTTTCTTCCAAGTCGTACTGGTCCTGCACAAAGAAACTTACCGCGCCGTCCGGCGAGTTGTAACCCCACTCCAACAGGAGCGGCTCTATGCGGGATTTTAGGTGCTTCCAATTTTGCTCGTAGCCGAAGCCGTCTTTTAAACTGTATGTATAGTCCGAAAGGTCAAACCCCGTTTTAAAGCGGACATAGGTGTTAAAGGTCGGGCGGTAATAATTGGTTAAATACAGGCGGTTCTTTTCAATGCCTTTATCGTGAGAAACTTGGTCCGAAGTAATGGTGCCTGTGGAAAGGCGCTTGGTAAATTGGTAGCCGAAATCCGTAGAGCCCAAGAAGGTATGCGTCTGCATATTTAACTGGGTGCCAATGCGGCCCACCCAGGCGTCCTTGCCGTCCTTATATTGACTGTCAGCAAAGGTAACGGTTTGGTCGTAAAACACCTGCGGCGTAAACGTCAGCCCGCGGGAAAGGCGCAGGGCCTTTTCCGTCGTCCACTTGGCGTGGGCTTGGCGTTGGTAGGGGCCTTCCTCGTTGGGAATACCGTTTTTATATTGCAAAGTGGAGGTGTTGTTAAAATCCACTTCCAAGTGGTGCGCGGCCTTTAACAAGGGGTCGTTAAACGGCAGCAGCGCGTATTTGATTTCCGGCAGGACGCGCTTTTCCGCCATAAACTCTTTTTTGTACAAGTAATCAAAAATATCCTTTTGCTGGTAACTTACGCGCAGGGTAGAGCGGCGGGTTTGGCGCGCCAAAGAGAAGTTGGTTTCCTGGTCCGGCATAAAAATATACGGGTTGCCGCGGAAGAAGGTGTCATAAAAATACGGGTCGGACACCATACGGAATTGCGTTTGAAACTGGTACAGCGCGCCGGTGGGGTTATTGAAATGGTCGGAGGAGTCGTACATTTCCCACCAGTAGCCGCCTTGCACGCCCCAGCGTTTCGTGCTGGCGAGGTCTATTTCGTCGTTATCGGCTTTGTCATTAATGTAATACACTTCGCCGCTTCCGCGTAACGTGTCGGATTGTACGGCGGTCAGTTCTCCGCCAAAGCCGAACGAGGATTTGGTATAGTAGTCCAAATTCAGTTTAGGGCGCAGTTGCAAAAAGGGCTGGAAGACGGTGGACGTCATAATACCAAAGCCCGTTTTGTTGCTTTGGGTAAATTCTACATAAGTGGTCCACGGTTTTTGGGAATCCAGCGAGCGCCAAAATACGGGCAGATAAAACACGGGAAATCCGTCCAAGCGCAATACAGCGTTGGTGCCGAACACGCGCTTTTGCGGCGAAACGGTCAACTTGCCGACGGAAAGCGTATAGTGCGGGTCGGCTTTATCACAGCAGGTTACGGTGGCCCCGCGCAGGGTCTGCTTGCCGTTTTGCGAGGACATTTCCTTGGCGGATAAAATGCGCAGAGGGGGATATTCGGTGGAAATATTTTCCGCCGTAAAATCTTTTGTGGTGTAATTGACGGAAATATTATTCCCTTCCAATACGCCGCCCAATCCGTCCTCCACCTTCATCGGCCCGATGGACGTAATTTGCGTGTTGGCTTGGTCCAGCGAAATATTTTCGCCCGTTACGGTGCGTTTTTTGCCGTCTTGGGTTTTTTGGATGACGGTTACGTTGCCCGAAAGATTTACTTTTTTGTCATTGGGTTCTACGGTGGCTTTGTCCGCCGTGAAATAGACAAAGGCGTCGCTGTCGGGCGCGGGCAAAACATTGTCCGAGCCCCACCCGGGCACGGCGAAACACAAACAAGCCAGCAAGAACAAAGGAGAAAAGCGTTTCATTGTAAATTTTCTTTTTGGGCGCGGTAAATGGCGTACATTGCCGCCCCTACTCCGCCGATGTTGGGGTTTTGCGAAACGAGCAGTTTCAAGCGTTTAAACGGCGTTTTGAACGGCTGGGCATCCAATACGCGTTTGACGGCGGGCATAAAATATTTGGCTGCGCCGGACACGCCGCCCGTCAGCACAATGGTATCTACGTCTAGCACGAGCATAAAGTTGGCAAGGCCTACGCCTAGGTAATACCCAGTGTCTTCCCACACCTTTAAAGCGGCCTTGCAGCCTTTTTCGGCGGCGCGGGAGACGATTTCTATTTTAAAATCCGCTTCTGCTTTAACCATTTGGGCCAAAATGGAGTCGGGGTAGTCCACGATTGCATCATACACCCGGCGTTTAATGCCAATCGTGCCGACAAACGCTTCCAAACACCCACGCGCGCCGCACCCGCACAAGGGGCCAGTGGTTAAATCGGCAATTTTTGTGTGCCCGATTTCGCCCGCGGTACCGTTGGAGCCTTGGTAAAGTTCTTTATTGATAATCATCCCGCCGCCTACACCCGTGCCCAACGTAACTACGAGGACATTGGTGCCTTGGCGTTTTAAATCGGCTTCATATACGCCCCAAGCGGCCAAGGTGGCGTCGTTGGCGATAACGGGGCGGATACCCGTATGCTTAAACAGTTGTTCCGCCATTGGCCAGTCGGTAACGTCTTTAAATTTTAAGTTGGGGTTATAGCGCAGAACACCGTTTTGGTTGTCCACATCCCCCGGAGCGCCCACGGCCACGGCTACGCGCTGGTCGGCAAATTCCTTTTGGATAGCGTTGATAAAATCGCCGATTTGCGCAATAAAGCCCTTGGAACCCTTGGAATAATCCGTTTCAATTTTTTCTTTGCGGAAGATTTCCCCGTGTTCGTTCATTACAAATAATTTAACAAAGGTTCCGCCGATATCTACGCCTACGCCAATCATAAATTCTCCTTACTTTCCGGGTGAGCGTGGTTATACACGCTTTTTAATTTTTCAAGCGATACGTGGGTATAAACCTGCGTAGCCGCCAAACTTTTGTGTCCTAACATCTCTTGTAAACTTCTTAAATCACAGCCGTTATTTAGCAAATGGGTGGCAAACGAGTGCCGCAAACTGTGCGGGGTAACCTTGCGCGCCAAGTGCGAACGGATGGCCGTATTTTTAAAAATGTACGCCAAACCGTCCCCCGTCAGCGGTTTGCCGTTTTTGTTTAAAAAGAGCGCATCGTCCGGCTGGGGGTTCTTTCGCTGGGCCAAATAGATTTTTAAGGCGTTTAACGCTTCATCCGTTACAGGCACCAAACGCTCCTTAGACCCTTTACCAAACACTTTTACCAGACCGTTAAAATAGTCCACATCCTTTATGCGCAGGCCCGTTATCTCGCTGCGGCGCAGACCGCTGGAATACATCAGTTCAAAAAGGGCCTTGTCCCGCGCGGCAAAATGCTTGCTGTGGGCGGCGGTGTCTAACAGCCGGTCCGTTTCCGCCACGGATAAAAATTTGGGCAAAATCTTTTGCCGTTTAGGGGCGGGCAACAGTTTGAACGGGTTACGTTCCAACTTGTCCTCCGCCAGCAAAAACGCCGCAAAACTGCGCAAGGAAGCAATCTTGCGCAAAATAGTATTGCGCGCGGGATCCTCGTGCGTTTGCAGGGCGGCTAAAAAAGAACGGATATTGGCGGAAGTAAAATATTTTAAATCGTTTTGCTTCCGCGCCTTAAAAAAGGCCAAAAACTCCTGCAAGTCCGCGTGGTATGCACGGATAGTGTGGAACGAAAAATTTTTGTTTTCCAAGCGTTTTAAAAACGCGTTAATCCACTCTTCCATATTTTGTTGCCCGTTATTTGGTTTGGGCCGTCTTGGCCGCGTGGGCGGCCTTAATCTGCGCGATTTCCTCGGGCGTTACCGTTACAATCGTTTTGCATTTGGGGTAACCAGAGCAGCCCAAAAATTCCCCGCGTTTAGAGGTGCGCAACACCATCGGTTTGCCGCATTTTTCGCAAAGGCGGTCCGTAACAATCGGGCCCGTGGAAGCCACCTTGTGCCCTTCGGCGTCCAAGGAATATGTATTCTTGCACTTGGGGTAAGCCGAGCAGGCCAAAAATTTGCCTCTTCTGCCGGTGCGGATTACCATCGGCGCCCCGCATTTGTCGCAGACTTCGTCGGTTTTTTCGGGCTGGACCTTTTCGCCGGAACTCGTCAAATTGATTTTGCCCTTGCACTCCGGGTCGCTGCAAACGAGATACTCGCCGAAGCGGCTTCTCTTTTTGAGCATCATTTTGCCGCAAATCGGGCATTTTTCGTCCGTTTCCTTGGCGGCGGGGCGTTGCATTCCCTTGTCTGCTTCGGCCAGTTCTTGCTTGAAATTGCCATAAAAGTCAGAGAGCAGATTGACCCATTTTTGGCTGCCTTCGGCCACTTTATCTAATTGTTCCTCTACGCCTGCGGTATAGGAAAGGTCCATAATTTCCTTAAAGAAATCCTTTAAACTGTCCGTAACCGTAATGCCTAGGTCCGTGGCGACCAATTTGCTCGTTTTGGGTTGGCGCGCAATGTATTTGCGGTCCAAAATCGTTTTAATGGTCGGCGCATAAGTGGACGGACGGCCGATGCCGTGCTTTTCAAGCGTTTTAATCAAACTGGCTTCGTTATAGCACGGGGGCGGGGTGGTTTTGTGGTCCTTGGTTTTGATGTCTAACAGTTTCAGTTCGTCGCCCTCGGCAAGCACCGGCAGCAAAGCGCTGGCATTTGCGTCGTCGTTGGACGCGTCGTCATCCTGGTCCTTATAAATGGATAAGTAGCCCGGAAATTTGACCGTGCGGCCGCTGGCGCGGAGCATACATTGTTTTTCCTCGCCCGAAGCAATATCAATAGAAACCGTATTGAAAACGGCGTCGGCCATTTGGCTGGCCACAAAGCGAAGCCAAATCAGTTCATACAGTTTGTACTGGTCGGCGGTTAAATAGGGTTTCATCGCCTGCGGCGTGCGGCGCACGTCGGTGGGGTGGATAGCCTCGTGGGCTTCCTGCGCGCCCATTACTTTGCTTTTGTAAACAGGCTGTTTGGCGGGCACAAAGGCCGGGCCGTATTTCTCTCCGATGAACTTTTTGGTTTGCTCCTGCAACAGTTTGGATACATTGAAAGAGTCCGTTCTCATATAGGTAATAAGACCGATGGTCTGGCCGGAAATTTCAATACCTTCGTAAAGGTGCTGGGCCGTCATCATCGTTTTTTGGGAAGGAAAGCCCAATTTGTTGTACGCATCCTGCTGCATAGAACTGGTAATAAAGGGCGGTTTCGGCTTTTGCTTTACTTCCTTCTTTTCCACCTTGGCTACTACATTGGGGCCCTTTCTTAACAGGTCCGAAAGCGGAGCCAGTTTTTCCGGCTTGTCAAAAACGGTGGTTTTAACTTTATAATCTTCGGCAAACAGTTTATACGTGGTGGTTTGCTCTACATTTTTGCCCTGCCATTTGGTTACACGCGCCCAAAAGGATGGTGCGGCATTGGGTTTTTCAAACTGGGCGCCGATGGTCCAGTATTCCTGTTCTTTAAATTCGGCGATTTCCTTGGCCCGTTCGGCTAGCAACCGCACGGCTACGGACTGCACGCGCCCCGCGGACAAGCCGGAGGTAATCTTCTTCCACAAGAGGGGGGATAATTTGTAGCCTACAATGCGGTCCAAAATGCGGCGCGCCTGCTGGGCGTTGACGAGATTGTCGTCAATTTTGCGGGCGTGCGCAAAGGATTCCTTAATGGCCGAGGGTGTAATTTCGTGAAAGAAGATACGCTGATAGCGGTCTTTGGGGAGTTTTAACAGTTCTACCAAGTGCCACGCGATGGCTTCGCCCTCGCGGTCAGGGTCGGTAGCGAGGTAAATTTCGCTGGCGTTTTTGGCCGCGGCGGTCAGTTCGGCAATCAGCCGTTTGGCGCGCTCCACCGGTACATAAGTGGGATTGAAGCCGTGCTCAATATCTACACCGATATCCTTGGAAGGCAAATCGCGTACGTGCCCAAAGGAACTGCGCACAATAAAATCGTTTCCTAAAATTTTGCTGATGGTTTTCTGTTTTGTGGGAGACTCCACAATAACCAATTTTTTACCTTTTACATTGGTGCTTGCCATAATTCACTTCCTTATAAAGTGTTAAAATTTGCTCTTGCTGTACAGGCCATTTTCGCAGGCCAAAAATCCTTTTACTTCCAAATCAAATAAAAGTGAGGCCGCTTCGGGCACGTCGGCGTTAATTGCCTCGGCTATCTGGTCCAAACTGGCCTGGCCGCCGCCTACGGCGGCCATTACTTCGCGCTGCCGGGGTGTCAATTCTTCCTCCGGCTTTTGGGGCGTGTCGTCCTTCTTTTCAAAGAAGCGGCTGTCCAACCCAAAGCGCAGTTGCTGTGGTATATAGTCTAGTATATCTACAACAGAGGTTACAACCCCTGCCCCGTCTTTTATTAGGTTATTTGGGCCGCCGGACTGCGGGCTGTCTATGGGGCCGGGTACGGCTAAAACGTCTTTTCCCATTTCCAGCGCGAGTTTGGCGGTAATCAGCGCGCCGGACTTTATTTCGCCCTCTACCACCACAACGGGCTGAGAGAGCGCGGCAATAATGCGGTTTCGGCGCGGAAAATGGAAGGCGTTTGGCGGACGGTTAAACGGCAGTTCGCTGATGACGGCCCCGCCGTGCTCCAAAATGGCCTTTTCCAAGGTGCGGTTTTCGGGCGGATAACAACGCCCTACCCCGGTGCCGATAACGGCTACCGTCGGCTTTTTTAGGCGGACGGCCGCAGCGTGGCACTCGCTGTCCACCCCCCGGGCCAACCCGCTGACAACCGTTACCCCGCAGGCGGTCAAATCGCCCGCCAATTTAGCGGCGGCGCGGCGGCCGTAAGGGGTAATTTTGCGCGTGCCCACCATCCCCACGCAGGCCTGTGTGAGAGGGGGAAGTTTGCCCAGTACATAGATAACGACCGGGGCTTCCTTGATATTTTTTAAAGATTGCGGATATTCCTCGTCTTCCGGCAGATAAATGTGTCCGCCCAAGGCGGCGGTTTTATCCCACTCTTCTTGCGGGTCCAGCGCAAAGGCGGCCTGTAACAGGTGGGTGGCGGTGGATAGATTTAAATTGGCTTCTTTGGATAAGGTCTGCGCATCTTGGCGCAGGATTTCCTCGGCGGAGCCGAAGATTTCAATCAGCCGTTCCAGCCAATCGGCCCGGAAGAACAAAAAAGCGTTTAAGCGGATTCTTGCCAGCCGTTCGGCGGCGGAAACGGACGGATTCATATTAAATGTCAGCCACTCCTTTGCGGTCTAACGGGCGGTATTGCATTACTTCCACCAAATGTTTGACTTCAATATTGTCTTTTCCGTCCAAGTCGGCAATAGTACGCGCGGTTTTTAAAATTTTATCCAAACTGCGGGCGCTTAATCCAAACTTGCGCATAGCGGTTTCCAAGATAGCATCCGCCCCGGCGGGAAGCGGGCAAAAGTCCTTAATTTCCTTAGGCGTCATAAACGCGTTGGCCGTGGTGGCGGAGTTAGCAAAGCGTTTGCGCTGGATTTCTCGCGCCTTTAACACGCGCTCACGGATTTGGGCCGAGGTTTCTCCCTCGCTCTTTTTATTCCAGTCGGAATATTTAACGGGGTTTAAATTAACGGTTAAATCAATGCGGTCCAATAGCGGGCCCGAAATGCGCGACTTATAGCGGTTTACCTGCATAGGCGAACAGGTGCAGGGCTTTATTGGGTCGCCCAAGTGTCCGCAGGGGCAGGGGTTCATTGCCGCAATTAACGTAAAGCGGGCTGGATAGGAAACAGTTTCTTTGGCGCGGGAAATGGTTACGCGGCCATTTTCCAGGGGTTCGCGCAATACCTCTAAGGACGAGCGGGAAAATTCCGCAAATTCGTCCAAAAACAGCACGCCGTTGTGCGCCAAGGACACTTCGCCCGGGCGCGGCGTGGAGCCCCCGCCGATGAGGGCCACATCCGAAATGGTGTGGTGTGGGTCCCGGAACGGGCGGCGGGTCAACAGGCGGCTCTTGCCCATTAAGTTGCAAATGGAGTAAATTTTGGTAATTTCTAACGATTCTTCCTGCGTGAGTGGCGGCAAAATGCCCGGGAAGCGTTTGGCAAGCATACTTTTGCCCGTGCCCGGCAGACCAATCATCAGTACGTTGTGCCCGCCTGCGGCTGCAATTTCCAAGGCGCGCTTGGCGAGGGCTTGGCCCTTTACTTCGCTGAAATCCAATTCTTGTACGGGGGCTTCTTCCTCTTGGGGCACATAGGCCAGTTTTACGTCCTGCAAGGTCTGTTTGCCTTCCAAGTATTCGGCCAAGTCTTTTAGCGTGTGCGGCGTGATAAACGGCGCGCCGGACACTTGCCCTTCCAATACGTTTTGCGGGGGAATAACGGCGGTTTTGCCCAGTTTCTTGCAGGAAATGAGCATCGGCAGCACGCCTGCGCACGGGCGGAGCGAACCGTCCAAGGCCAGTTCGCCAAGTACCAGTAAATCCTTTATTTTGGCGGCGGCTTCGGGCGAAAGTTGCTCGCTGGCGGCTAAGATACCCAAGGCAATGGGCAAATCAAACTGCGTGCCGCTTTTGCGCAGTTCTGCGGGGCTTAAATTAACGGTAATGCGCTTGGTGGGGAAATCAAACCCGCTGTTGCGTACGGCGGCTACCACGCGCTCCTTGCTTTCGCGCACCTCGGCATCGGGCAGACCGACTACGGCCAAGGTAGGCATACCGGGCGCGATATCCACTTCCACGGATACCGCAAAGCCTTCTATCCCCTTAATGGCTCCGGTGCATACATTGGCCAGCATAATCAGTTAAAACTCAACACGATGGCGTTAGGCGTAATGGTAACCACCGTAAAATTAATGTTATATTTGCGGATAATTTTGGCGGTTAATTCTTCCGGCGTGCCAATATTAGCCGAAACGTCAAACTGCGCCGCGGAATTGGCGTAGCGCACCAAGTTGTAGTCTTCAATTTCGCGCAGGTCCTTTAAAATATCCTGTACCTGTTTCAAGCGTTCAATATTGCCTACATCTTTGACGGTTAAACTAAACACCTTGGCGGAATTGATAGCCGAATTAATGGGTTCAACCAAGCGTTTGGCGGCGGCTTCGCACGCGGCGGAAATAGATTTTTGCGCTGCAATGTCGGCCAGCGGGTCCAAGCCGCTTAATTGGTCGGCACCTTCGGCCACGACGGCATAGTTATTGGTGGCAAAGGCTTTAATGGCCGCGCGGGCGCGGTACGATTTAAAGGGCGAAGCGGCCCCGGGCAAGGCGGCAATGGGGTTGGTTTCCACATCCGCCACAATCACAAAGCGCGCGCCTTCGGTGCGGGCCTTGTCAATGACCGAGTTGGGGTTTTCAATATTGTTTTGGCTCAAATTGTCGCCGTTGATTAAGGCAAAGGGCTGGCTCTTTAAGGCACGGTAAATGGCCTGTTTGCAGTCCTGTTTGAGGGATATATCCTCTCCCACCATTTCGCGGGACGTAACCAAAATATTGGTTTTTTTGGCAAAAGCGTCGGCTTCGGACTGTTTTATAATATCGCCGATATCCTTTACCAGCACCATTGCTTTGATTTTGGTGTAATATTCATCGCCCTTGCGGTAGGATTTAGTAACGTGGCTGCGGCGGATGAATCCGGCCGTTTTGGAGACGATTTTATCCTCCACTAATTGCGCTTGGTCCACGGTGGTAGCCGACGAAATAAATACGCCCGCCACCTTTTCCACAGCGGATTTTTGGGCGGCTAAAATGCCGTCCTTCTTCATTTGTCTTAAATTGTTTTCGTTATAAGGAACCAAGGATTCGGCTTCCACGTATTCGCCTTCGCCTTTCGGCCCGATACGAAGCGACCCGCACGCCGATACGACAAAAGTGCAGGCTAACAGCAGAAATAAAAGTTTCTTCATTATTTTTTACCCTCCGGGTCCAGCCCTGCCGCTTTCAGGCGCGCCCTGTCCAGACGCATAATGACGGTGCAACCGCCGTCCTCCATATATTCGGTGGAAATGAGTTCCATTTGGCGGATAACGCCCTCGGCGGAAGAATCAATCGTGCTGCCTACGGATACGGCGTCCACTACCTGCACATTGGATTCCAAATTGGCGCCGTACAATACTTCCGTGGCCCGTTGGTAAGCGTGGGCAATGGCGGCTTCGCGGCTCATAATGCGCCGCTGGGAATCGCTCGTGTGGTTGGGATTGGCGGCCCCAAATCCGCGCACCCACAGATAGTTGTTATCTAGCAGGGTGTCGTTAAAGGACGGGGCAATCGCGCCGTCCTTGACGGCGGATTTCATTGTGCCCGCACAGGCGCACGCAAAAAGCGCGGCGGTGCAAAGCGCTAAAAGTTTCTTCATAAGTTACCTCAACAATTCGGAAATTACCTTTACATAGGTGCTGGGGGCTTTGGTATCTTCGTAATTGATAATCCCGCAGCGGATGAGCATAATTTCCAGCATATGCGTAAGAATATCGTAGAAATTCTCGCGCACGGACGGGTCGCACACTTGGAGCGACGGGCCCAAAATAACGGCGCCTTTTAACTTTTTATTGTCGCACAGGTTGGCGATTTTAAAGGCGGAGGAAATGATATTTTCCGTGGCGTAAGAGGAGCGCACGGCAATATCAAATCCGCCCGAAATGCCCAGTTCCTTGGCGCGCTGTTCCAAGCAGAACACCATCCAGTTCATCAAATGGGAACTGTTCTGCGGGTAGAAGAAGCCAATGCGGCCCCACTCGCCGTTGCCCACCGTAGAAAGAGTGGTAATGCTTTCCGGGTCGCGGGTTAAAATTTCGCTGGTGGCGTCTTCGCCGTTGGTAGCCAATAATTTCTCAAAAATGGCCGCCTGGGAGCGTTCCGATTCCGGCAGGTTGGGGAAAATCAGGTTTTCCAACACTTTTAAGCGGCGGATACTGCGGGTAACGGTGCCCAGCGTCATATGCGCGCCGCCGAAAAATTCGGTTACTTGGGTATCGTTCAAATCCACGCCGTTTTCGGCAAGCATTTTTTTGACGATTTTTAAATGCGCAGAGCCGCCCGCGGGCTTTAATTCCGAAATCCAGCCGGAGTCCAAACGGAAGCGGATTAATTCTTCCAGTTTTTCCAAACTTTCCGGCGGATATTTGGATGTGATGACAATTTGCTTCTGCTCGCGCAGAAATTTATTAAGCAAATTGGAAATATGCACGCGGTTTTGCTCGTTAATGGCCAGCAGGTGGATGTCGTCAATGAGGAGCACCTTTACGCTGTCCATAAACTTATCAAATTTTTCAATGTTGCCTTCCATTACATAGCGCTGAATCCCGCGCGAAAGGCGCACGCCGTTTGTTAAAAAGATGTTTTCCTGGCCGAACTTTTTGGAAAACGCATACGCCATCGCGTTTAAGAAGTGCGTTTTGCCCGTTCCGGTGGCTCCGTGCAACACCAAGGGGTTGTACAGTTTGCCCGGGTTTTCAATGACGGAAATAGCCGTCGCGTGCGCGAAGCGGTTGACGGACATTACCATATTTTCAAGCGTGTAAGTGGGCACTAACGGTACTTCCAAGGGCCAGTTGTGTTTTTTGATTTCCGAGAGCGGAATTTCAATGGAGTGGTCAATGGTTTTCGTCTTTTCTAAAATCGTTTTGCCTTCCGCCGGTGCCGGCATAGCCGGTTTGGGCTGTTGGACAGGCTGGGGCCGTTGCGGTTGCTGGACGGGCGGCACCGCCGGAGCGGCGTGTACCGGGGCAACGGGAGCCTGCGGCTGCGGAGGCACGGGCGTATGCGCCGGAGCGGGAGCCGACGGCTCGGTTGTTAATTTGCGTCTAATGCGAAAAGTGGTTTTTTCTGCGTTGTTTTCTTCCATAATAGATTCCCCCGGTTTTACCGGAACAAAAGGTTTTTGAACGGCCGGAGCGGCGGGCTGGGCCGGGCGCGGGGCCTGCGGTTGGACGGGAGCCGCCGGGTGCACTTTGGGCGCGGCGGGCGGCACGGTTTGGTGGAACGACTTTTCGTACTGGTTGTGCATTAATTCGGTGTTAATAGTCGTTTCCAAATGAAAGGTTTTGTCCAACGAGTCTATTTTTTGTCCGCGGATAGTAATTTCCGGCAAATCGCCGCTTTCCTGCGGCTCTGCCTGCTCAATCACGGGCGCGTGCGGCACGGTGTTAAGCAAATGTTCCTCTTCGGGAATTTGCCCGTGTATCGGTTCCGTCAGTTCCACCGAGGCTTCCTCGGGCGCGGGCCCTAAATTAAGGGGCTCATCATCCTCCGGGCGGACGGTGGATTTTTCTATATTTTCAAAGGGGTCCGCCACAGACGCGCGGTCTGCGGGTTTGTCTAATAAATCAAAGGGGTCTTGCACGGTATCCTCTTTTACTACTTCTTGTACGGGCTCTGCCTGAACAGGCTCTGCGGAAACTTCCTCAGCAGATATGGGTTCAGCGGAAATTTCCGGTTTCTCATCCGTGGCTTCCAAGGTTTCTTGCTGTTCCGCCGCCGGGCGAACTGCCGCGTGGAGCGGTATATCTACATCCGCCTGAACCTCGGGCGCGGCTACCGTTTTGGCTTCCACCGCCGGGATAGGCGGCACGGTGTTGGCGTGTTTTACAAACCCTGTATCCTTTTGGGAAATTTGCCCGGTAACTTTATTTAAATCGTCTAAATCAATAATGCAAGTTTGGTCCTTTATCTTCTGTTCAAAGACGTTAAAGGATTCTTCCAAACTGTCTTTGCCGTCGGCCAGCACATTTATTTTTTGCTCTCGCTGCTGCTGGTTGTTTTTTACCAGTTTTTGGTTTTCCAAGTCCAGGAACATATCGTACTTGGTTTCCGCCGAAAAGATATCCTCTAATGGCATATTGTCCAGCATTGTGCCTTCCATATCCTTAATGAGCATATCTTTGTCGTTAATGGTTAGAGGGGCCTGTTCCTCGGCGGGTTTTTCTTCCTTTACAGGTTGCGCCTCAATATCAATAGGTTCGGCCTGCGGCGGAAGCGGCGCGGCGGGCGGATTAGGCTTAAAGAAACTGTCCTCCGAAGCCACTTGCCCTACGGACCCGGCCAAGTCCGCTTTCCCGTTAAAAAGAGGGTCGCCCAAGGCACCATCTGGTGCGAATTGGTTTACCTTATTAATTTGGACCACGCCTTCCTCGGTCGCCGTACGGATTTTGGACAAGGTGTCCTCGTCCAAATCCGTAGGCAGTTCAAAGGAAAAAGTAAACGGCGGCAGGGCTGTGGTAGGCGCAGAAGCGTAACCCGCCAATTTTTTGGCGAGCAACTGCGCATCACGGTCTGTTCCGTCCGTTACTAAGGTGTAGCGGAGGTTTTGCGTGGCTGGGTCGGTACGGGAAAGAATATCCCAGTTGGTAATCATTTGCCCTCTACAATTTTTACACCGCTGCTGGCGCCAATGCGGGTAGCCCCGGCGGCGACCATAGCGTCAAAATCCTCGCGCGTGCGTACTCCGCCGGAGGCTTTTACCTGCATATGGGCGGGAATAGATTTCTTCATCAAAGCGACATCCGCCGCCGTAGCGCCGCCGCCCGTAAAACCCGTGGAGGTTTTGACGAAGTCGGCCCCGGCTTGGGCGGAAATTTCGCACGCTTTTACTTTTTCGGTGTCCGTCAGTTGGGAGGTTTCAATAATTACCTTCAAAATGTGGCCCTTGCAGGCTTCGCGGACGGACTGGATGTCTTGCAAAACGGTATCGTAGTCTTTGTCTTTGAGCGCGCCAATGTTGATAACCATATCAATTTCGTCAGCGCCGTTTTTGATAGCGTCTTGGGTTTCGTATGTCTTGACGGCTGTGGTATTGGCCCCCAACGGGAAGCCGATAACGGTGCACACTTTCACGTCCGACCCGGCCAAGAGTTCTTTGGCGTAAGACACCCAGAACGGGTTAATGCAAACGCTGCAAAAGCCATATTTGCGCGCTTCGTCGCAAACACGGAGGATATCCTCTTTTCCGGCAATCGGTTTTAAAATAGTGTGATCAATCAGTTTAGCCAAGTTCATACGAAACCCCTTTTAAATATTATTTATTGTAGTTGATAATGCGGGCGAATTTTTCCGCGACCAAAGACTGGCCGCCCACCAAGGCGCCGTCCACATCTTGTTTGGCCATAATTTCGTCCACATTGGTATCTTTTACGCTGCCGCCGTACAAAATGCGGGTAGCACCGGCAAACGCGGCAGAATAGGCTTTGCCCAAATACGCGCGGATAGCGGCGTGCACTTCTTGCGCTTGGTCCGGCGTGGCGGTTTTGCCCGTGCCGATAGCCCAAACGGGTTCATAGGCGATGATGAGGCCCTTTAATTGTTCTTCGGTAAAGCCCTTCAAGCCGTTTTTGAGTTGTTCTTCAATGACGGAAAGAGTTTTGCCGGCTTCGCGCTGTTCCAAGGTTTCACCCACGCAGAAGATAACGGTCAAGCCGTGGCGCAAGGCAGCGGCTACTTTTTTGTTCAAAATTTCATCGGTATCGCCGAAAACGCTTCTGCGTTCGCTGTGCCCGATTAAGGTGTGGGTAGCACCTGCGTCTTTGGCTTGTACGGGGGAAACGGCACTCGTAAAGGCGCCTTTATCTTCCCAATGTACGTCTTGGGCGGCTACTTGGATTTCGGAACCTTTGGCGAGTTCCGCCACTTTGGCAAGCGACGTGTAAGACGGCGCAACGATAATTTCAACGTGGTTTTTATTCCCGGCTTTGGTAAGAGCAGTAATAAGGGCGGTAGATTCCGCGAGCGTATTGTGCATCTTCCAGTTTCCGGCAATGATAGGTGTTCTTTCGGTCATTTTAATTCCTCTTTAAATACAAAATAGAACGCTCTCCCGCGCGGGGAGAGAAACTTCCTATTAAATACTATCATAAAGAAAGCGAAATGAAAAGGGGCGGCGGAATTAGTCGTGGCTAAATTAGTGGTCAGCCTGAATTGCCGCCCTTACCGCTAGGCGGAACCCGTAGAGTTGCTGTGCGGGGCTATTAATAGGTTTCAGGAACTACCAATTGGGTTGTTTGTCTTTTGTATTGTAGTTGCCGTCATCCTGGAAAGTCGTAGTCCAGGATCTGTCGTTAGTAAAAAAAAGAAAACAACGGATACTGGAACGCTCCGCGCCGGCAAACCTTCCAGTATGACCTTTATTTTTATAACCAGCAAACGACCCAAGATGTGGATTCTGAAACAAGTTCAGAATGCCCCCCAATTTTAAAACAGACTTGTTGTTTCGTTGGTTGCGACATTACAAAAAGAGTGTTGCTTTATTAATCAAATGAGCGCGGATAATTTGCCGCCTGCAAGGCGCCGCCCGCAGGGTGAGGCCTATACCGCCATTAGGCAGATTTTGTATTTGTCGGCTAACGCAATGACGTCCTCTAAATCCAAAACCAAGGTCTTTTCGGCTTCAAAGGCCAATACGGAAATACCCGCCTTGTGCAGGCTTTCCAAGGTGCCTTTGCCGATGACGGGCAGGTCAAAGCGGTTGTCTTGGTTGGGGCGGGCTACTTTCACTACGGCTACGGCCGATTTTTTTTCGGCGGATTCGCGGTACAGGTCGCCCGCGCGTAAAATACAGCGGTCCGTGCCCTCCATACCTTCTACGGCAATAACGGCGTTTTGGCTGACCACGCAGGTAAGCCCAATGTCTAGCGCCGCAATGGCCTTGGCCACTTTATAACCAAAGTCCGCCGCTTGCTGTTCCTCAGCGGTCGGCTTTCGGGCCGATAAAACACCCTTTTGGGGCATAAAATCCTCTAAAAATAGGGCGGAGTGTTCAAATTCAATGCCGTCCTTTTTAAATTCGTCCATTACGCGGGAAAGAATATTTTTGGTTTGCATATTCTTTAAGGACGCCAAAAACTTGGCTCCGCGCAAGTCCGGCATTAAATTGGTAAAAATAGAGGTGTGCTGCACGCGCCCGGCCATAATCACGCGGGTTACGCCGTGCTCTTTAAAGAAACGGATTCCCGCGCCCAACTGTCCCAGGCGGAAGGCCTGGAACACTTTGGCGCAGTTTTTATAATCGTCTTCTTTGGCGTTGCCCTTGGCCCCGGCTACATAGACTTCGTACCCCTTTGCCGTTGCCTTTTGGGCAATGTAAACAGGCATTTTGCCTTCGCCAGCGATCAGGCCTATTTTATTAGTCATCGTCGTGCAGTTTGGTTTTGGCCGTAGCCACGCCGCGGGGGGAAGTTTTGCAGAAATCAATCATATGCTGTACTTCCTTGCAGGGGTGGGTGGCTTCCAGTTCCGCCATAGCGTCTTGCAGGCGTTTGCCGCTTCTGAAAAGGGCTTTATAGGCGCGTTTGATTTCCATAATGGTTTCGCGCGTAAGTCCGCCGCGGCGCATACCGACCAGGTTCAAACCAACCAGGCGAGCGCGCTGGCCTTGGGCAATACAATAGGGCGGAATATCCAGCGGCAGCATTGCCCCGCCGGAGAGCATAGCCATTGTGCCCACGCGGACAAATTGGTGAATCCCCACCATACCGGACATTACCACGCGGTCCTCTACTTGGACGTGTCCCGCAATACCCGTGCTGTTGGCTACAATAATATGGTCGCCCAAGCGGCAGTCGTGCGCGACGTGGGAGTTGGCCATTAACAGGCAGTAGTTGCCGATGATAGTGGGTTTATCCAAATTGGTGGAGCGGTGAATTGTTACACACTCGCGGATTTGGTTGTAATCGCCCATTTGCACGCGGGTGGGTTCGTCTTTATAAGACAAATCCTGTGGCTTTACGCCGATAAAGGCGCTGGCGATAATATCGTTGCCGTTGCCCATAGTGGTATTTTCAATCACGCAGAACGGGCCGATTTTGTTGTTTTTACCGATGATGACGCCCTTGCCGATGACGGTATAGGGGCCGATAAGGGTAGAGGGGTCAATTTTAGCGGACGGGTCAATAATTGCCGTAGGGTGTATGTTAGACATTGGGAACTTCTCCTAAAATAAAATTAAGGGTGGCCTGCGTGCACAGTTTACCGTTGACGTAGGCTTCTGCATAGATTTTGGAAATTTTGCCCAAACGCAGGATTTCAATCGGCATTTCCAGCGTGTCGCCGGGTTGCACCATCCCGCGGAATTTGGCGTTTTCAATGCTTAAAAAGAGCGGAAGGCCGCCTTTTCCTTGCGTAATGTAGCCCATAATGGCGCCGCCAAACGCTTGGGACATACTTTCCACCACTAACACGCCCGGCATAACCGGCTTGGCGGGAAAGTGCCCTTTAAAATAGTATTCGTCCGGGCGCACAAAGTGCTTGCCCAAGTATTTCTTTTTTTCTTCCAATACCTTTACTTCGTCCACAAGCAGGAAGGGCTCGCGGTGGGGAATATTCTTTTTAATGCGCTCCAAGTCGTAAACATCCACGGCGGGAAGTGTTAAAAAGTCCTTTAAACTAGCGGATTTAACGCTCATTTGTCCTCCGAATTGGCCAAGAGAATCTTGGCGAAAATTACATTGTGTTTGTGCCCGCCGCAGGTGCAAGTGATTTTAAGCGGCGGCAGTTTGCGCCCGGTTAAGCACAGGTCGCCCACCATATCCAAAATTTTGTGGCGGACGAGTTCATCCGGGTAGCGCAGTTCGTTGATAAATTTATCTTTTCCGACGATGACGGCGTTTTCCAAATTGCCGCCTTTGGCCAGGCCGTGCGCCTTTAAAAAGGCCAGTTCTTCTTCAAAGCCGAACGTGCGCGCGCGGGCAATTTCCTTTAAATAGTTGTCCGGCGTAAATTCTAAGGTAAATTCCTGGTGGCTGACGAGCGGGTGTTTGTGCAAAAATACAAAGGTAAAGGTTAATTTGTCCGCGGGTTCAGCCGAGTAGGCGATGCGGCCGCTTGTGTAAGTGATTTTTTGCTTGATGTTAAGCAAGGGTTGTTCTCCCGGCAGATCCTTTAAGCCCGCCTTTAAAAGAGCCTCTACATACACGTCGCTCGCTCCGTCGGTTACCGGCGGTTCCGGGCCGTCCATTTCTACGGTAACGTCCGTAAGCCCCAAGGCGTGCAAGGCAGACATTACGTGCTCCACCGTCCAAACCTCGGCGGTATCGTTCTTTAAATTGGTGCCGCGCAGGGTGGAACTGACATTTTGCGCCAAAGCGGCAATAGGTTTTGCGGCGGGAATATCGGTGCGTAAAAAGGTAATGCCGTTGTCGGCGGGCTTAAACGTAAGCGTAGCGGGTACGCCTGTGTGCAAGCCGTTGCCCTTTACTGTGGCGGGGGTAGAAATGGTTTTTCTCATATTATAATCCTAACAATTTTTTTAGTTTACCGAAAAACGATAAGTTTTTGGCCTCCTCCAACTGCTTTTTGAAGGCTCTAAATTCTTTGTGCATTTCGGGCAGTTTGCGCAGCATTGCCTGCTGTTTAAAGGCTTCGCGCTGGGGCATAGCCGGATAGCCGAAATATGTCTGCCCGGCGGGGATAGACGTCATTACGCCGGATTGCGCGCCGACTTGGGCGCGGTCTCCGATGGACATATGTCCGGCGAGGCCCACTTGGCCCGCCAAAATGACCCCGTTGCCGATTTCCGTCGTGCCGGCTACGCCGACTTGGGCGCACATAATACTGCTCATCCCCACGTGCACATTATGCCCGATTTGGACGAGGTTATCAATTTTGGTATTGTCGCCAATGACGGTGCTGGAAATTTTGGCGCGGTCAATACAGGTGTTGGACTGCACTTCCACATCGTTGCCCAAAACCACATTGCCGATTTGCGGGATTTTTTGGTGGCGTCCGTCGTGGAACGTGAAGCCAAAACCGTCCGAACCGATTTTCGCCCCGGCCTGCAAAATAACATAATCTTTCAGCACGCACTCCTCGCGGATGACGACCTGCGGATAAATGTAGCAGTTCTTGCCGATGGTTACATTTTTGCCGATGTAGCATTGCGGAAAAATGACGGTATTGTCGCCGATTTGCGCGCCGTCTTCAATTACGGTATAAGCGCCTACGGACACATTGGCCCCCAGTTTAGCCGACGGGCTGATAACGGCGGTGGGGTGGATGCCGGGCGTATGCTTCTGCTTTTGCGCATCGGCGTATTTCATTAAAAGGATAAAGGCCCACTCGGGGTTTTTGGCGTACAAGAGCGCGCCTTGAAAGGGGATTCCCTGCCCCTTGGCGCTTTCGGGCACGATAAGGGCGGAGGCTTTTAAATCTTTGAGCAGGTCCGCTTTTTCCAAAGATGTTAAATAACAAATGCCGCCTTCGTGCGCTTCTTCCAGCGAGCAAAGGGCGGTAACGGCGGTATCCGGCTTGGAGGCGTCCTGCGCCCCGGTAATTTTAGCCACCTCGGCTACGGTTAATTGCAACATATTTAAAAACCTCTACTTTCCGCGTTTGCGGTATTTTTTTGCCTTTTTCAGACGGGAGATAAAATCCTTGGTTACGTTTACCGGGCGGTCCCCATACAGGATTTCGTCCTTGCGGACGACTGCGCCGATGTTGCGCTTTTTGGCGAAGGATTTTATTTCCGTGTAAATGTCTTGCAAAATGGCGTTTACTTCCTTTTTTTCCAACTTCAAAATTTCTTCGCGCGTGGTATATTTATAATTATCAATAAAAAAGCCGCGCTCTGCAATGATTTTTTTGTTGGCGGCAATGCGCGCCGTCAAATCGTCCAATTCAGCAGGCGTGTTTAAGGGGCTGGTGGATAAAATTTCCGCACCCGAAAAGGTCAGGCGGTTTAACAAATTTCCTAGTACCAAGGAGTCCGCGCTTTCCTGGATTTGCGGCTTTAATTTCGTGGGCTCCACCACAATCCGCTCGTAAAACGGCTTTAACTCGCGCAACTGCGCAGATAAGCGGTCATTTTCGGCGGTTAGAACATCAATTAATTGCCGTGCGCCTTGGACTTCGTCTTCTTTGGATAAAATTTTTAAACGGATTTGCTCTTTAACGGCAATGGTGCGCGGGTGTTCATTAAAGGCTTCGTCAATGTCAATAAACGCTACCGTTAAGCACTTTTGCGCGGCTTGGGGCTGCTCCTCGTCCGGCGCGTCTTTTTCGGGCGGGGGAAGAGGGGCTTCTTTGTCGGCGGCGGCCGCCATTTGCTCGGCATCCATTGTCAGTTCGGGGTCATTAGTGCCCGTGTGCGTGTTGGCTTGGGCAAAGGCTTCGCTCTTGGTTTCTTCCGGCAGGACGATTTTGTCCGTGGCCGGAGTTTGAGGGGCTGTTTCCTGGGCGGATTTGGCCAAAATAGAGGCTACCGCGGCGGCTTCTTTATCCGTCAATGCGGGTTCGCTCTCCGGCGCGTTTTGCGCTTGGAGAACTCCCGCCAGACAAGAAACCGTCAAAAACAGCCAAACTTTCTTCATACACCCCTTACATCATATTGGAAATATTGAAATAGAAATGCGACCGGTCTTCATTATTTTTGTGGTTTAAACCATAGCCCCAGTCAATACGGATAGGCAGCGAAGGAGTGGTAAAGCGCAAGCCTACGCCCACGCCTGCCTTAAACTGCTCTTCCTTGGACCCTAAGGAAAAGTCCAAATCGCTAAATTTGTTCCACGAGTTACCGAGGTCAAAGAAGAAGGCGAACTGGGCCATATTTCTCCGTCCTTCGCGCGCAATCGGGAAGCGCAATTCGGCGTTCATTACATAATACATATCGCCGCCGTATTTGGGGCCGATTTCGCCCGCGCGTTCGTACCCGCGAATCGTGTCCGCACCGCCCAAGAAGAACTTTTCATACGGCGGTACTTCCGTGGTGCGCCCGTAGGCCTGCACGGAGCCGAATTTGTTGGACAGCACAAATACAATCGGGTAGTTGCCGCCCACATTAAGCACGGTATAGTTAAAAATGGAGCGGGCGTTTAAGTACCACAAATCCAGGTCGCCGCCAATCGGGCCACCTGCCAAGGCGAGGCCCAAGGAATTGCGCCAGCCCTGCGTGGGGTCCCACATATTGTCGCGGGTATCTACGGCAAAATCCGCGCTGATAGTGGAAAGATTGGTTTTGCCTTTTTCAATGCACTCTCCGGTTTTCTTGTCCGGCGTGCAAACAAAGCGTTGGTCAATATCGTAAATATCAATATTTTCAAACGAGTAACCAAAGGACAGTTGGTAAATGTCGTCGTTAAAGCGCGGGCCGACTTTCACGCGTCCGCCAATGCGTTTTTCCGTATAGGCTTGGTTCTCATCGGCGAACGAGCGGTAGCGGCGCGTGTTGAACAAATCCACGCCCAAGGAGGTCGGCTTGTCGTAGATCCACGGGGTGGACCAACTGACGGTATAATCCAAAATTTCCTTACCGAACATCGTGCGCAAAGACAAACGCTGCGCGCGGCCAAAAAGGTTCATATGGTTGATAGACAGTTCGCCGTACAGCCCGTCCATAGAACTCATCGCCAAGCCGGCGGTGAACATCCCCGGGCGGCCCTCTACGACGTTAAAACCAAGATCCACTTTTTGCGGGTCGGCGGTGGGCTGTAAATCTACTTGCACGTCGTTAATAAAGCCCAAGTTCATAATTTTGGTCTGGCTGCGCTTAATTTTGGCGTTATCGTACAAGTCGCCGGGGTGAATAGAAAGTTCGCGCGTAAAGACGTATTTTTTTGTGTTTTCGTAACCGGTAACATCTACATTGTCAATGTAAAAAATGCGGCCTTCGGCAATGTCAAAGGTCAAATTGAGTTTGCCGTTTTCAATATGTTTGACGGGGTTTACGCGCGCCTGCAAATAGCCTTTGTCGGCGTATTGCTCTTGGATGGCGGTAATCGTATCGTCAAAATCTTTTTGGTTGTAGAGGTGCCCTTCGCGGAAGAAGACTTGTTTTTTAAGTTCTTCGGGCGTAAAAACATTGTTGCCTTCAAACGAAACCGTGCCGAAGTCCACCTTTTCGCCTTCGGTTAAATCGTAGGAAATATTAGCTTCGGTTTTGTCGTCGTTCAATTGCACTTGCGGCTCGGAAAGGTTAAATTCGCTGTACCCTTTGTTGCGGCCGAAGAGCATCATTTTTACCCAGTCGCGCTGTAAATTTTGCGGTTTGAATACCTTGCCGGGGCGGTTGGAAGCCTTTTTTAAGATTTTTTCCGTCGGAAGTTCTCCGCCGCCGTTGATGGTAACGTCCTTTACGCGCACGCGTTCGCCCTCGTTAATGATGAGTTTTACATACACGACGCCCAATTTTTCGTCGGTGGTCAGTTCATAGGTAATCTGCGTGTTGACGTAGCCTTTTTCGGCGTATTTGGCTTTAATGCGGTCCAAATCCGCCTGCAATTTGGCTTCGTTAAAGGGGTCTTTTAGTTTGAGGGTCATCGCTTGCGTAATGGCGCCTTTGCCCAAGTGTTTGCGTCCGTCGTAAGTCAGGCGGTCAAAAATCGGTTTTTCTTTGACGATGTAGGTCAGACGGTGGCAGGGATAAACTTCGGCGCCATCCTTTGCCTTGCGGGTGCCGGAGGCTGGGGAAATGTCTATTTCCACGCTGTCAAACGCGCCCAAGGCGGAAATATCGCGGATATCGTCGGACACGGTAAAGCGTTCGTACAGTTCACCTTTTTTTGCGTGCCCGGTTTTGGTAATGGTTTTTTTGCGGATATTTTTTAGGCCGTCTGCGTCTATGCTGCAAATCATCCACGGGCCGTTGGGGTCTATTTCTTGGGTTTGGGCATTTTCCGCGCGCGCGTACGAAAAAGCCGTCAATGCGGTGAGTAACAAAACTGCCCAGCGTTTGGAAAATGTCATTTGATCCTCGGGTCTGTTTTTTAATAAAAAAGCCCGCACTCATAGGAAAGCACGGGCTGGTTTTTCCAAAAAATTGGATTATTTGGTAGGTCTTTTCGCCAAACCGCTTTTAATGCAGCCAGTGCAAACATAGGCAGTTTGCGTTTTGCCTTCTAGCACTACTTTCTGCTTTTGGAGGTTCGGTTTAAAACTTCTTTTGGTTCTCATATTGGAGTGGCTGTAAGAACCGCCGGAAACCGGGGTTTTGCCACACACTGCACATTTATACGCCATAGGTTCCTTCCTTGATAACTGAATTAAATTTCGCTCTTATATTCTAGTAAATAAAGGCCGCTGTGTCTAGTCCTAAGCCGCTTTGGGCGGGAAGATTTTGCTGGCCAAAATAGACAGCGCCAAAATCCCCACGATAACGCCCAGCGAGGCCACAATCGGAAAAGGAACGAAATGCGACAGGAGCATTTTTACGCCTACAAAGAATAAGATAACGGAAATGCCGTATTTGAGGTATGGGAATTTGCCCGCCATACCGGAAAGCAAAAAGTACAGCGAGCGCAAGCCGATAATGGCAAAAATGTTTGACGAATACACCAAAAAGGTATCCTGCGTGATAGATAAAACCGCCGGGATAGAGTCCACTGCAAAAATCAGGTCGGACATTTCAATCACCATTACCGCCGCCAACAGCGGGGTGGCCATACGCTTGGCGTTTTCCAGCACGAAGAAGTTTTCCCCGTGGTAGTCGGTTTTAATGGGCATTACCTTTTTAAGGAGTTTTAAAATAAAGGATTGGCTGGGGTCAAAATCGTCGTCTTCCTTTTGCAGCAACATTTTTGCTGCCGTAAAGATAAGCAGCGCTCCGAAGACATAAATCGTCCACGAAAAGAGCGAGATTAACTGTACGCCCAAGAAGATAAACATAAAGCGTAATATGACCGCACCCAAAATGCCCCATAAAAGGGCCTTGGGCTGTAATTCGTGCGGAATAGCAAAATAGCCGAAAATCATAATAAACACGAACATATTATCTACGGACAAGGAATATTCCAGCACATAGCCCGTGTAAAATTCCAATGCGTGGCGCGGCCCTTCCACCAACCAAATCGCCCCGCCAAAGAGAAGCGCCAGCGATATCCACGCGCACACCATTAGTGCGGCTTCCTTCATATTTACCTTGCCGTGGTGCTTATTCAGCACGGCCAAATCAATAAACAACGCCGCCAGAACGATTACCCAAAAGGCAATCCACATAGCAACGGATACGGTAGTAGTTACAGGTTCCATTATTTCTCCAGTATTATAGTAAGAATAATAAAAATTATAGCAATTTATGAAAAGTGATTATGCTAGGAAGGGGGGAAAAGACATAAAATAAGCCGAGAATGGGGCCCCCTACGGTCATTTTGCTGACGCAAAATGCCTCCGGGCCGGCCCTCGCGGTTTTTGCCTTTCGGGCTCGCCTATATGGCCAGCGCCTCAAACAAAAACATCGCTCCGGGCTTCGCCTCCCAACGCAAGCAAAGCAGTTTGCTTGCTTTCCCGGCCTAATTGAAAAAAAGACATAAAATAAGCCGAGAATGGGAGTCGAACCCACAACCTACGGTTTACAAAACCGTTGCTCTGCCAGTTGAGCTATCTCGGCGTTTTACGGATAATATATCTTATCATTTTTTTTGCTGGGCTCCAACCCGTATATGATAAAATAAACTCATAGGAGAATTTATGAAAAAAACAATCGTGATGTCCCTTTTTCTGTTATTTGGGCTCTCTGCCTTTGCCCAGAATAACTGTAAAATTGCTGACGAACTCCCCATTAAATTAATGTCAGCCGAAATAAAACGCGGGTTTAAAACCTTTAAAAAGCAAAATCCGCCCTTGTATTACTTGTCCTACCAATATTATACCAGCGATTTTTCCCGTATATCGGTAGCAGAAGAGGCTGCATCATCTGATCGGAGAGGTTTGCAGCGGACCCAATTAACCGTACTTCCCCGTGTAGGTTCGCCTGCGTTGGACAATACCCGCCGTTTAACAGCGATGAGTTCTGTTGACGACAGACTGACAAGAGAAGAAATGCCGGCAATTTCAGGCGACGGAAAGGCTTTTTCTACCGCCTTGTGGCGGGCGACGGATGCGGCTGTAAAAAAGGCCCAGGAAGACCTGGATGGCGTAAAGGCCGAAAAATTAACGGCCCCCAAACGCTTTGACGATTCCCCCGATTTTGCTTATCCGCCGGTGGAACATTTTTGCCGTACGACGGAATTTGCTACCTTTGACTATGATAAAATCAAGGCGATGTTGGTAAAAGCCTCTGCGCTTACCAAAGGGAAAAAGTTTATTTTGGATTCAGACTTTTCCTTTGAGCGCGAAGTGGGCTACCGCTATTTTGTGGATTCCCGCGGCACGCAGTTAAAAACCCCGCAACAAGAGGTGCGCTTGTCATATATAGTGTCGGGTAAAACGGAAAACGGACAAGAAGTTTCCCGTTATGAAGGGTACGATGTTTTGCGCCCCGAAGAATTGCCGAGTGAGGAAAAATTGTTAGCCGATGTCCGCAAATCCATTGACGAATTGGAGCAACTGGTTAATGCTCCCGAAGGTGAACCCTTGGAAGCACCTACCCTTTTAAAGGGGCGTGCAATGGCGGTTTTCGTGCACGAAGTATTGGGGCACCGTATGGAAGGACACCGTCAAAAAATGGAAGATTTTGGGCGCACTTTTACGGATAAAATCGGTCAGCAGGTGGTCTCCCCCATTTTAACGATTGTGGATGATGCCACCTTGGCCTATTTTAATGGCGAACCGATGCGCGGTTTTTACGAGTATGACGAAGAAGGCGTAAAGGCCCGCCCGGTTACCTTGGTGGAAAAAGGGGTGCTCAAAAACTTTTTAATGAGCAGCAGCCCAATTAAAAATTTCCCGGCTTCCAACGGACACGGCCGCGGAGACTCTTATAATCGCCCAGTGGCCCGTATGGCCGTTACGCGCGTGATTGCCGAAGAGACCGTCCCCTATGAGGAACTGGAACAAAAGTTCTTGCAGGAAATCAAACGTCAAAACAAGCCTTATGGTTTTATGATTGAAGATTTATCCGGCGGCTTTACAATGACGGAAACCTATCTGCCACAAAGTTTTAAATTGGAACCGACCTTGATGTACCGCGTCTATCCCGACGGGCGCAAAGAGGTCGTCCGCGGATTGGATATGGTGGGCACGCCGCAGGTAAGTTTTAATAAAGTGCTGGGCGCCGCAAACGATTACAAAGTCTTTAACGGTTCGTGCGGGGCCGAATCCGGCTGGGTGCCGGTGTCGGGCATTGCCCCCAGCGTACTGTTAGAATCTATGGAAATGGAAAAGAAGAGTAAGAGTACGGAAAAGCCTCCGCTGCTGCCGCCCCCTTATTCTTTGAATAAAGGAGTCTCCAAATGAAGAAATTTTTACTTTTTACCCTTTTAGCGCTTTCCCTGCCCGTGGGGGCTGAAAAGTTGCCGGATAATATATATTTCCGCGCAATGCAGGACGAAATGAAACGCACCGTAAAGGAACTGCGTACGAAAGAAAAGGACGGACAAAAGCCCTTTTATGTGGCGTATAAGTTGACAGCGTCCTTGGGGGGATTTAGCCTTTCTGCTTCTATGGGCAGTCCATTGCCGAGTTTTCCCTTTGGCTATACTGTGTCGGCAGATGTGCTGGTAGATGTGGGTTCCGAGCAGCACGACAGTTTAGGTTTTTATCGTAACCGGTGGGAAGGCTATTCTCCTACCAGTACTTATGTTATGCCTACTGGATATGATGGTATCCGTCAAGGTTTGTGGCAAGCCACCAACACAGAGTTCGTAAAAGCCAACGAACTGTATAAAGAAAAACAAGCCTATAAACGCAAAAAGAACTTATTAAACGAAAAGACGCCCGACTTTGCTCCGGCTGCGCAGTCTTCGTATGTGGAGGAAATTAAACCGTTGCCCTACCCCGATATGCAGGTTTGGCAGGATGTGGTAAATAAGTTGTCCGCACAAGGGAAGGATTTGCCGTATGTGGAAAAATTAGAGGTATCTGTACAATTCTTCCAAGAAGGAACTTATTATCTAAACAGCGCGGGCGGATTTTATCAAACCTTTTATCCGATGGGCTATGTCTATTGGACGGCTGTTTTGCATACTAAGGACGGATACAAGGATACGGAAAATGAGTATTTGAACTTATCGTCTTGGAACGTGGCAGATAATGAAAAGCGGTTGCAGGAAAAAACGGATCAGTTTTTAGCGAACATTAAACAGCATTACCAAGCGCAAAAGGGTACGGCCTATTTAGGCCCGGTGCTGTTTACAAAACAGGCCGCAAGTGATTTTATGGGCCTTTTAATTCGGGGCGTGGAAAAGAATAAGCCCTTGCTTTCCGCCGCGTATGAGGACGACCCCGAAGCGGGGGAACTGCGCAATAAAGTAGGTATGCGCGTAATGTCCCCGGTGGTGGATGTGTACGACAGACCGCATTTGCGCGAGTTTAAAGGCCGCCGGCTGCCCAACTTTGCCCCGGTGGACGACGAAGGCGTGGCTACGCAGGATTTGACGATTGTATCCGGCGGAAAACTGGTGCAACTGCCCTCTTCCCGCCGCTCCGTTAAAAAAGAGGAAAAGAGCAACGGGCACGCGTTCTTTCGCAATGCCTATCCCCGTGAAATGCTGACGACGGTGCTAGTGGAGCCCAAAAACCCTTTGAGCAAAAAAGAACTGGAAGAAAAACTGCTTTCCCGCTGTAAGGAGTTGGAACTGGACTACTGCTATATTGTGCCGAATATGAGCGGAAAGGACGCGATGATAGAGCGTATCTATACGGCGGACGGACACAAGGAGCCGGTAACCGGGTTGGAAATTTCCAACCTGACTACCCGCGCCCTGCGGGATATTTTAGCCGCCGGGGACGACAGCGATTCGTATTCAAATGTGATTGTTTCCTCTCTTCTCGTAGATGAAATTGAACTCTTGCCCAGCGACCGCCGCCCGGACAGAAAGCCGTTTATTGCCCGTCCGTAATGCGCGAATTTCATTAGGCGCTAAACTAATCCCCCGGCATTATACCGCCGGGGGATTGCTTTTTAAAATAGTAGTTATTTCCGAAAGTTGTAGTCGGAAATCTGTTGTTATCTCATCAAATGGTTAAACCGCAGAATTTTTATAAGGGGTTATCTGCCAGCAGTTTTCCGGCTACCCGGCCGATAAAGGTTTCCGGGTTTTGCGCTTGTACGGCCAGCATATGGCGTCGGGCGGTTTTCAGGTCGCCCAAGTGAAACTCGTCCATTGCCAAAATAAACAAGGCCAGTTGGTTTTTGGGTGATATTTTTAGGATTTCCCGGGCCGTTTGGCTGGATTCTTTGTATTGCCCGGCCTCATTTTGCCACAAAGCCTTGTTGGCAAGTAAATCTTCCCGCTGGGGGGCAAGCAGTAAGGCGGCGTCAATGTCCTCCAACGCTTTCTGGTAGCGTTTTAAGCCACGTGCCGCCTTGGCGCTTACCAGCCAAAAATCAGGAGATGTATTGTCTTGCATTAGGGCCATTGTAATATGGATAAAGGCCTCTTGGTAATTGCTTTGGCTCAAAAAGGTGTTAGCATAGCGGTCGCGGTACTGCGGCTCTGCTTGCGGGTTTAAGGCAAAGAACTGGTCGTAATAGTACCGGGCTTTGGAGTAAAACCCCAAGGTGGTGTAGTTGGCGGCTTGGCCCGAAAGTGCTTCCAAATTATCCGGCTCCTCTTGCAAAACTTGGTTGTACAGGTCCATAGAGCGGTTAGTCAGTTCCGTGCGCTGGTAGAGGCTGGCGGCGGCCAATAGCAAGGGGACATTTTTCGGGTGGAACTCCAACGCTTCCAAATAAATGTCTAGCGCTTTACTTAAATTGCCCAGTTGTTCGTAACTTTTGCCCAATAAGCGGTAGGCGCGGGCCTCGCGGCGTTTGACGTTTTTGGTCTTGTAAATATATTCGGAAAGTTCCTCAATGGCCCTAGTATAGTGCCCTTCGTTATACAAGTCGCGGGCGCGGATATAATCCTGCCTGTCTCCGCGCGGAGCCATCCCCAAGAAGCCCGTCTGCGCGGTAGAACAGCCGCCCAGGCACAGGGCGGCCAGTACAAAAGATAATAAAATGTTACGGTTTAAGTACATAAGGCAACGCAAAAAGCAGGATGTCTTCCTGCATTTCTCCCATATGGCGGTTGGCTTCCTGTAAGCCGACTTCGCCCGCTTTGTGTAATTTATCAAGTTCCAAGGTTCCTACGTCTAACACGCGGTTGGTGATGACAAAGTTGGCCTTGTGGGCGGATTCTTCAATCATAGCGGCCCCGCGCACATCGCCCACGCGCAGTAAATAGGCGGCGATGGACTTGGGCGTGTCGGAATAAAAATCAGGCGGTGTGATAGAGGCAATAATGTAGTCCGCCCCCATAGATTTAACGGACTCTACGGGCAGATAATCCACCACGGCTCCGTCCACCAGTTCGCGGTGGCGGTATTTTACCGGGGCAAATACACCCGGCAGGTTCATACTGGCGCGCACGGCAATAGCCAGCGGGCCCGAATCAAATACCACGCGTTCCCCGGTTTTAACGTCCATTGCCGCGCAGGAAAACGGGATTTGCGTGTCCTCAAACTGCATATCACCGATTTGTTCGTGAAAGAAATTAACTAGGTTGGAAGAGGTGGGCAAGCGTTTGGCAAATAACAGGCGGAAGAGGCCCATTACGTTAAAGTCGGACGTGATTTTGTCCATTGTCATATGCTCGCCGATGGTCCACAGTTTTTCCGTGGGGAGCCCCGCCGCGTAGAGCGAACCCACCACAGAGCCCATAGAGGTACCCGAAATCATATCCACGGGCACTTGGGCGTTGTTGAGGGCTTCCAGCACGCCGACGTGGGCAAAACCGCGCACCCCGCCCGCCGATAAGGCTACGCCGATTTTGGGTCGTTCGCTCTTGGGCAGCGCCGTAAATTTATCCCACAAAAAATGGCGTAAGATATCGTCGTCCGTTTCTCGCTCTATGGCAAGGGCCGGCCACGCGGTCAGCAGGCACAAGAGCAAGGCGGCGGACCGCTTTAAGAGGCCAATCATTGTAAGTCCTGGCCGATAGCCCACTCCAAATCGGCCTTGGCGGACAGGTTTTCTTTAACCGCCTGCAAATAGCGCTGGGCCGTTTGCAGGTAAGCCTGTAAAGCTTCCAAGGATTCCGCCCCGTTTTTGGGTTGGCGCTGGGCTTGCTTTAAGAGCGCGTCCATTTCGCGGTAGGCGTTTTGGCGGGCCAATACCTCTTGTTGCCAGAAGGACATTTGTTCAAAGTTTTCGGCCACTTGCACGCGGATAGTGTCTTCTATGGCGGCGCGGCTTAAAGAACTTTTTTGCTGTTGGGCCTTCTTTTCGGTAACTTGCGTAGAAAAATTGTACGAAAGCGGCAGACGGACCGCCAGCGAAATTTGCCTGTTTTGGTCCTCCAAGGTGTTGGCCCCCAGTTTTTCGTAAGAAGCGTTTAAAATAACATCCGGATAGCGGCGGGATAAAGCCAAATCAATGGCAATGTCGTCGGTTTCCAAGGCGTAAATGGCGGCCTTTAACTCGGGGCGGAACTCCATCGCCCACAGGGTTAAGTGCGGCAAATCCCAATCGGTTTTAACGGGAGAGAAGTCTCCGCGGATAGTAACGCGGGCATTGAGTTCCTTATTTAGGCTCACGAGCATTGCCAAATTCGCCTTTTTTAAATCGTTTTCGGCCTGTTTTTGCGCGCTTTGCAGTTGGGATAAGGCGTTTTGCATACGCATTTTGGCCCAAATGCTGTGGGACGCGGACGAAGCGTTCCATTTTTGTGCCAATTCCCAAACGTGTTGGGTCAGTTGGGCGTTTTGTTGGGCATATAAAAGGCCCGCAAAGGATTTTTTAATATCCAACACCACCGCATTTTTGACGGATTCGTAGCGGCTTTGTACTTGTTTTAAATTGGCTTGCGCAAAGCGCAGGGTACTGCGGATACGCCCGCCGGAATAGAGGTATTGCGTGGCGGTAATGCCCACGCCGTAGAATTGGTCTTTGTCGCCGTAATAACCATTGCCGGGCAGAAAGCGGTTGGCTACGGCGTCGGGCAGGACCATAGGATAGTCCAAATCATACCAAGTGGCGGTGCCTTGCAAGGAAAACTGCGGCAAATAGCGGAACTTAGCCTCGGTTACCTTTTGCTCGGCAATGATAATTTCCTGCTTGGCCGCCAAGAACTTGGAGTTATTTTCCAAGCCCAAGCGGATAGCGTTTTCCAACGTCAGGTTATCGTTTACCAAACTGGAAAACGTCAGTCCGTATTCCTTTTGTGCAAAAGCGGCCTGAGCCAAAAGGCAAAGGGCCGCCAGCATTAAGATTTTCTTCATACTACCCCCGGGTTAGTGCTGCTTATTTTTATTGATTTCCGCTTCTACGCGGTCCATCATTTTATTAAATTCGTCTTGTAATTCGGTAAATTGGTCGCCTTGGCGCAAGCGCACCCGCTGGGAAAAATCCCCTTTGGCAATTTCCTTGCAGGTTTGCTCAATGCGGTAAACGGGCCCGGCCATTTTGTGCGATAAAATAGCGGAAATAATGATAACCAACAGTAAATAAATGGCAATTTTATAGGCAAAACTGGCCGCCAGAGGGATAAATTGGTCGTACAGCGGCTGCATCAGAACGGGGTACTTGTCAAACAGTTCGTCCAGCGTGGCCGTCAGTTCAAACGTCATAATCGCAAGCCCGCACAATACGCTTAAAATAATAAGCATCATATAGCGGATTTGCAGATTTTTTTTGATAAAAATCGTGCGGCGTTTAAACTGCGGCTGTTGCGGAGCGGTGTTCATAAAATCCCCTAAAAGGTGGTTACGTAGCGCAACTGCAAAATGCGCTCGCTTTCATCTCCGCGGCCAATGCGGCGTACGGCCGCGTCCAACGCCAAGGAGGGGTGCAAGTAAAAGCGCGCGCCTAAGTTTAAGCGGGAGTCGCGGATATTGCGCAGGTTGTCCCACTCGGCCATTAAGCCCACTTGGTCGGCCAATTTATAAAATGTGCCCATAAACCAGTAGAGTTCGTCCCACTCAAAGTCGGAAAAGTTAAGCCCCGCGGTGGCGTTTAAACCGGGCACGATGATTTCGCGCGTAAAGGTTAAATAGCCGCCCTTGCGGTCGTCTAAGAATTTTTTGGTTTTGGCATAGTTGCGATGGCTGTCGTAGCCGTAACCGTAGCGGCGGCCGTCATAGCCGATGGCAATGGCGGGCAGGTACAAATTCCCGTCGTAAATCTTCCATTTTACTTGGAAATCCGGGTCTAATACGCGCACGGAAGAGTACGAGCCCAACAGTTCGTGCGCCGCAATGCTAAGCCCAATGTTAATGCGGGGATACACGCCGAAATCAATCGTTTCCATTACGGTTCCGTGGTCATAGGCTCGCGTTAAAAAGGATGCCTGATAGCGGTCAAACACCTCTGCGGTGGGAACATCCAAAATCAAGGTTTCCAGGGAAATCGGATCCCCTTGGGCGGCCCGTGCAAAAAGCGGGGCAAATAAGCAAATGGCGAGTACGGCAAGTTTTTTTAGTTTCATAGTTATCCTCTAAAATAAGAAAGTGCGGACGTCTTTAATTTCGGGCTGCGTGATAAAGCGTACATTGTGCAAGTATGCCCCTTCGCGCGCAGGCATAAAGTCATTTTTGTCTCGCGGAAATTCCAAATCAATAATGCCTTTGTCCATACGGGCCGTACTGCTGACGACGGCCTTGTGCCAGCGGTCGGTCTTTTCTTTGTCGTATGGGTTGGACGGGTTCCAATAGTTGCGAAGCACTACCGTACCCTTGGTAACGGCACCGCCTTCCAGCGGTTCGGTTTTTAAAATAACGTCCTTGGTAAATAATACTTTACCCTTGCACGGGCCGTTTACAAAGGTAATTTTGTAATACGGGTCTTTTTCCGTGGGGCGTTTGTTAAGCGTGGCCAGCGAGTAAAGGGCATAGGGCTTCATAATATTTTGGCAAGCCGCAAAAACGTGCGTATTGAGCAAGCGTTCGTAATCTTGTTTGTCGTCTGTGCGGTTATAGGGGGATTCTTTTTTGTGGCGGCATCCGGCCACGGCAAAGGCTACACAGCAGATGAGCAAAAGACTTACTAATTTTTTCATAAATCGGGCTCCTAATAAATAAGTTCGCCCGCGTACGGGCGCGCGTGAAACCAATATAACAAATTATACCCGTTTTTTATGGGAAAATAAACCAAAATCCGCTAAACAAAGGCAAATAAAAAAGCCCCCGGTAAAAAAGGGGGCTTTTTAAGAGTTGTTATTTGCGGCCGGAGCGCGTTTGTCTGGCCCGGGCGGCGCTTTTTTTGTTGAAGTCCTTTTTTTGTTTTTTGGCGGCTTCGCGCATTTCCTGGGCGGCGGTGCTGACAGCGGGCTCCAAAATATCCTGTGAGGTTTCCTTGCTCATTTGCTGCAAGATACCCTTGCCAAATTTAACGGCGCGCGTCAGATCGCCCGTCAGTTCGGCGGAGGCTTGGCCTAAGGGCTTTTCCAAAATATCTCCGTTTACACTGTACCCAAAGTAGGGTGGCAGGTCAGACGAGCCTAATACTTGGCTGACGGCCTGTCCGTCAGCGGCGGATGTAATGTACATTACGCTAAGGTCTTTGGGCGGTAAGCCTTTGTTGACGGCTTCGCTGGATGCTTGGCGGTTCTTTTCCTGCACTTGTACAAGGTCCTTGTCCGAATACACAATGTAGGGCGGTGCGGCGCGCTGAACCTGCTGTTGCAGCGCTTGGATTTCGCGCGGGTCAGCATTATCGCCCATTTCCTGTATTTTGGCTTCAATAAATTGCTGTTTGATTTGGTTGTATTTGCCCAGAGGGTCGCCTTTGAACGTCAAGTTTGCGGCTTGGACGATGTTCGTTAAATCTTGGGTATTTTGCACGCTGTTGGCTACCCAATAGCAGTTGCCCTCGCCACATTGGTTGTTTTTAACCATAAAGGCGTAAATTTCCTTGGTTTGCTCCTGCAAGGTTTGGTCCTGCTGGTTATCCGAGGGAGTGGCCGGGTAGGAATCCGCTTCGGCATTTACTTGCCCCGCCACAAAGGTAACCGGCAGGGGCGGAAGCGCAAAGCCTGTTTCTTGGTAGAAATTTTGGGCATTTTGCGTGCGCGCTGCGGCTACCTGCTGGGCCGTTTTTTGCGGGCTGGGCTCTATATCACACGAAGTTTGTACGGCGGCTGGGGAAGGGCCTTTGTCGTTACAAGAGCCTTGTTTTAAATTCCATAAAATATTAGCCACTTGGTCCACGGGTTGTTTTCCCTCGGCATCGGCGGCGATAAGTTCATTTACCTGGGCGATAATTTCTCCCTTGTGCTTGGCGTAGAAATCCTTAATAAATTGGGCCTTTTGCTCTTTTTCATCCGCAGTTTTGGGGCTCGGATACAGCGCATCCGCCGTATCGTCGGCCAGTTTGGATAAGGCTTCGTCCGGCATTAAGAACGAAATCGCGCGAACCATATCGTTTTGCGTAGGTTGCGGAGCGGGACCGCTGTCGGCTCCGAAAGCGGGGCCTTCAAAATCCTCCATTTGCGCGCGGGCAAAACCGGGGGCGTATTTCCCGCCGTTTCCGCGGGCAATTTTATCAGACGAAGCCAACAGGGCGGCTTCGCTTTCGTCCTGCCAAATATCGGGGTTGGCGGAGGTTTGTTTGGCATCGTTAAAGCCAAAGAATTTAGTAATCGGGCTAAACAGGCGCGCCAATTTGGAATCAGGCACTTGGGTTTCCCTGCTGGCGGAGTTGGCCGCCGGGGTAAAGCGCGCGGCGCGTTCTTGGCGGATGTAGCGGTCGTAGGCGTTTTCCTGCGTGTTAATTTCGTGCATACCTGGTTCCATCCCTTCGGGGGCGGTTTGGCGGATGAGCACCCAGTCGCCGTCTTCGGTTTGCATAGAGGCGTCGCCGTAATTATAGCGGCCGGAGGTAGCAACGCCGTCAGCCGTTTCTTGATTAGTGGGGGTTTTTTTAAGGGCGGCGCGGGCGTCGGCTATTTGCTCGGGCTGGGCGGCCTTGTTATCGCCGCTCTTTTGGGCAACTTGGGCCTTTTGCCGGGCGTTAGTGCGACGGAGCAAACGCGCCATACGTTGTACCAGCGCGGTTAAGGGGTTAGACGTAAAAATTTGCGGGGTGGCTTTTTGCGTGGCGGCGGAGGCTTGGGCGTTGGCCGGAGCGGGGGCGGTGGTTTCTAAAAAGGGTAACAGTAAAAACACGATAACCGCAACACACACGAGAAGCAAGATAATTTTGCCAATGGTTTTTTTCATAACTGGCTCCATAAATAATAATATCCCGGTTTGGGCCACGCAGAACGCGCCTTTGCCGGTTCTTACCAATAGTTTACCCGTTTGACGGGATTTTTTCAAGGGCTATTTTGCGTGGATAAGGCGCATTAAAATAGACCACGACTTTTTGAGGTGCGCCCAAACGGGATTGTCCGCTTGCGCCGGTTTGGTGGCTTGGGCGGCTTCTTCTTCGGCGGACGGAGGGAGGGTTAGCCCGGCGGCCTTTACCAGTTGGATAAGATAATTGGACGGCACGGAAAAATTTAAGTTTTGGTTGCCTTCTCCCTTGTAACTGCCGAAGACGACGGAAATTACGTTGCCGTTGTGGTCAAAAACGGGGCTTCCGCTGGAACTGGGGGAAATCGGCGCGCTGATTTGGTGCCAAAGTACGCCGTCTGCCTTTTTGCGGATTTGGCTGATAAGGCCCGAGGAAATGGTGTTTTGCAGGCGGCGCGGGTTGCCGATTACCGTAATGGTTTGCCCGGGCAGCACATTATCCGACGGCACTACGGTAACGTGCGGTAAATTTTTGGCGTGGATTTGCAAAAGGGCCAAATCCACATTGCCCGCTTGTGCAACAGGGACGGCTTCGCCCGATACAGCCCCGGTATTAAAGGTTAAATTGATATAAAGGGCGTCCTTGGTAACGTGGCGGGTGGTGGCTACGAGGCCGTCCGGTGTGAGGACAAAGCCCGTGCCCGTAAAAGTGGAACCGTCCGCCTTGATGACGTTGACGGCGACAATTGCCGGGGCATTTTGCTCGGCGATGCGGACGTGGTCGTTTTGCGCCCGGGCGGGCAGCCCGAAGATAACCAGAAAAAGTAGAGCAAGCAGGGCGTTCCTCATAATTTTATTATAGCAAGAAAATGCGGGCAAGGTTGAAAACCAACTGGATAAATAGTACACTAATAGGGACGTCTGTTAAGGAGTTTATACTATGGAAGAAGCATTTTATGTAAGCCGCAAGAAATATGAGGCTTTGGTTAATGAACTGAAAGATTTGAAAAATTTAAAGGCGGAACTTTCCAACGAAATCGGGGAAGCCGCCGCGCAGGGGGACTTGAAGGAAAACGCCGAATACCACGCCGCCAAGGAAAAGCAGGCGGAAACGCTGATCCGCATCCAAGAGTTGGAAATGCGTTTGCGCAACGCCCAAATTACGGATGATTTGACTGTGGATAAAAGCGAAGCCCGCATTGGCGCTACGGTAACTATCCGCGACGAAGCGGCCGGCATTGAATTTACCTATACGCTGGTGGGTTCTATGGAATCCAACCCGGAAAAGGGCCTTTTGTCCGTTAAGTCGCCCTTGGCCAATGGTGTATTAGGCAAAAAAGAAGGGGAAACCTTTGAAGCCATTTTGCCGCGCGGACCGAAAAAATACAAATTGGTAAAACTGGAATACAAATAATATTTATTGCCTAGTGGATAATAAAGCCGCCCGAGGGGAAAACCCTTGGGCGGCTTTTTCACAGGCAAAAAGAACCCCCGGTTTTGGGCCGGGGGAGGAGAATTATAAGCCGTTTACGATTTCGTTCATTGCTGCTTGGAAGGGGCTGGTCCCTTTAATCAACCAATGCATTACGGCTTCGTTCAAATTGGCTTCTTCTTCGGAGACGCCAGGATTGCCCGGGCGAGCCTGCGGAAAGCGGTGATTCTTGTTCATAAAAACTTTTAACTGCTTCAAGGTTTCCTGTTCGGACGGATACACCGGGGCGTATTCGGCAAACAACGCCTTGATTTGGGCAGACAATTTTTCAACCGGTTCAAAGTGATTCGCGCGGTCATCGTTCATTAACGTTTCGGTGCGGGTGTAGAGCATCAATTCGTTATTGTCCAGAGTGCTCCACTTGGGCAGGCGTCCATTGGCTTTTACGAACTTTTGTAAATCGGTCAGCGTGCGGGCATATACGGTTACGGTTTCCTTCATATTATCCGTCGTTTTGGCGGATTGGATACCTCGGGCATATTGCGTATAAGCATCAGACAACGCACCGCGAAGTGTTGCTTTATCTCCCCGAGACATAGAATTCGGATTCGGCATATTGATAAAGTGCTGGATGACGCCCTTGGTTTCGTTGGCTACCAGCGGGCTTTGCATCATATGGCGCAGTTTGAGGTTTACCTTGTGCGGGTGCGTAAGCAAATAATCATAGGCCGTATCTACAAAGGCTTCCTTGCCGTCTAAATGCATTAAGTCCATCATTCCGGGAGTTTCTTTTAAAACCGGGGAGTGGGACAAGGTATAATAATTCACCAAGTCTTCCACCAACATATGTACGTCGCGCGACAGCAAATCGGCGCGCAGGAAAGCGCGCAGGCTTCTGTTGGTAACGGTTTTATCAATAAGGGCTAAACCGGCTTTTTGGCCTTCTTCCTTGGTAATATAGTAAAGCGGGTCTTTCATCAAGGTATTGAGCAACATGTTGGCTTGTCTGGTTTCCAGCGTAGCCTCGTGCATTTTGTTCAATATAATCTTTTCAGTCGTCAATTCGTGTGCGCGGCTGATGGCGGGCACCGTTAAATTCGGTGTAGCGTTATAAGAGGGCACATAAATTTTGGGCAATTTCGGCGCTTTAAGAAGCGGCGAAACCTTAACACCAACTTTGGAGGCGTTTTTAGCCACCCCAGCAGCCACTTTTTCGGCGGCTTTGACGCCGGTGGCAATTTCTTTGCCAGCGTTTTGGGCAAAGGACATAGTCGTCCCGAGGGAGACTATCATTAAAGCAGACATTAGTTTTTTCATACTTATAGTGTAAGAAATATGAACCTTGGACGAAAGAGTCTTTGGACCTAATGCAGGCTGGGCCTTTGGACCTAGGAAAAAAGAACCCGGCCTGTGGGGCCGGGTTCTTTAAGCAAAAACTGCTTTATTGGTACTTTTTTAATACGGCTTCTTTGGCGGCTGAGGAATAGACGTTATAATCCATTTGCTGGAAGATAGAGTCCTTTTGTTCCAGGTCATAGACATATCCTTCGTCTATGCGGTTGCCTTGGATTTGCTCGTAGAGTTCGTTAAAGCGCTTGACGTGGTCCTTGGTACGCTTGGTGGAATACTCCTTGGCCGTACCCGTGGTCATTAAGAACGCCCAGTCGGACGATTGCATCAGCACCAGTTCGCGCGCCAGTTGGTTGAGCGCCCGGCGCAGGAGCCCGCCTGCGTTAGGGAACTTGTTAGCCAGTTCCATCATCCGCTCGGCGGCTTTAATCAGGTGGCGGTAAATCCAATCGTTGCCGCTGTTGAGCCATACATCGTGGTAGCCCTTATCGCCCCAAGAGGACATAGACGGCTGCACCACTTGGTTTTCGGGGTACATCGCCAAGTATTCACTCGGCGTAACCAGTTTGATATCCTTTTGGTCGTAGTAAATCTTTTTGAACAGGTATTCCAAGAAATCAATACCTTCGTACCACCAGTGGCCGTAGAGTTCCGCGTCGTACATAGAAACGACTAAGGGCTTGCGGTCAATAATGGTGCTCAAATATTCAATCTGTTTTTGGCGGTTGAACATAAAGTTCCCGGCGTGCTGGGCGGCTACTTCGCGCGCTTCCTGCGGGTTGTAGGCCTGTTTTTGGTTCAGGGCTACTTTGCCGGTAATTTTATGGTATTTCATACCGATATTGCGGCGAACGCCGTCGGAGTGGAGATACGGCTTAATATAGTCGTAGTCCAAGTCGTAACCGAGGTCGCGGTAAAACTCGCGGTAGCGCGGGTCGCCCGGGTAGCCGGATTCGGCGCTCCATACCTGTTGGGCCGATTCCATATCGCGGGCAAAGGCGGCTACGCCCGTCTGCGGGCAATACACGGGGGCGTAAATGCCGTATTTCGGGCGCGGCGTGCCGTGCAGTACGCCGTGCGATTCGGTAAAGAAGAAGCGGATGCCCTCATCGCGCAAAAATTTATCGTCGCCCGGGTTGTAGGCGCACTCGGCCAGCCAAATCCCGCGCGGGGAGCGGCCGAAGCGGCTTCTGTAATCGTTGGCGGCAATTTTGATTTGGGCGTTGACGCTTTCTTTGTGTACCATTAAGGGCAAATAGCCGTGTGTGGCGCAGCAGGTGATAATTTCCAACTTGCCCATATCCTGGAACTTTTTAAAGCCCTGTAAAACGTGCCCGTGGTAGCGGTTTTCAAACAAATCCTGATAGCGGCGGAACTTGTTGTAATACATCCGCGCTACGCCCTCAAATTCGGTGCCTTGGGTGCGGTTGATTTCCTTTTGGGAAAGTTCCACCCGCTGGTTTAAATAATGGCGGAAGCGGTTAATAAGCAACGGGTCCTCCATCATATTGCACAAGGGCGGCGTGAGCGACATTGTCAGGCGGAAATCGGTGCCTTCTTCGGTCAGGTTTTCAAATACGTTAAGCAAGGGGATATACGTTTCCACCATTGCTTCGTAGAACCAGTCTTCCTCCAAAAAGTCCGGGTATTCCGGGTGTTTGATAAACGGCAGGTGCGCGTGGAGCACCAGCGCCAGATAGCCTTTTTCTTCTCCCATATTATTTTCCTTGTTCGCGCAGGGCTTTTATGTTGATTTGGCGCGTCTTGTCGCCTTTGGCGTTGCGCGCTTTAATGGGCAAATCCACTACGCTGCCCGCCGGCAAGTGCTGGCGGATGGAGAATTTGCCTTCTTTCAGTTCAATATCTTTTCCATTGATAGACACAATGGCATTTTTGGAGGCGGAACCGTAAATGATAATTTCGCAGTCGGCATTGAGCCAAATGTCTTCATCCTCAGGCTGTACTTTATCCAAGTGCAGGGCAAACGAGGACCACGAAGACTTGGCCGCGCCGGAGGGCGTCAGTTCCGTCAGTTTCCAGCGTTGGCCGATGACGTGCATCAGTTCGCTGGCTCCCAAGCCGATGTAATCCGCGCCGGAGAGTTTTAAGAGTTTTTGGAAATCGCCTTCCACCACCATCCATTTGTCGTCAATAATATCGGACACTTTGCCGGGCGGCACAGGTGTAGAATTGCTGCGGGAAACCAAAATAAATTTACCGTCGGCGGTAACGTAGCCCAAATCGGCCAAGTAGGTGCGGCCGGACTGCGGGGCGTTGATGTACCAACTGCGCGCCTCAAAAATGACGGGCATATCGTAATATTGAACGGAGTTTTTGCCGTCAAAAAATTCCACCCCGGTAACATCGTGCAAGCGGATAACGGTGCGGGCGGCTTTTAAGGTTTCTTCCCCGTATTGGCTTTTAAGATAGTCTAACGTGTTTGGGGTGATTTCCCAAAACAGGAACATCCAAGCCGGGTCCTTGGGAAGTAAAAAACTTTCCGTTTTGCCGTAGCCGGACGGAATATCCGCTTCGGCGTGTATGTCTTTGGCCAAAGGTTTGACCAAGGCAGACGAAGATAAGTTCTGCGTCATAATAAATACCTCACCCTGATTATTTGTAGAGATTTTCTCCCCCATTTTATTGTAGCATTTATCAATAGAAAAAGGGGCTTTTATAAAAGTTTTTGCTACAATAGCAACAGAGGGATTTTTATGAATAAAAAAGGGATGGGATTAATCGGTTTACTCTTGGCGGTGGTTATCGTAGCCGTGCTGACGGCGGCGGTGCTTAAACAGTATGCCCGCCAAACGCAAAAGGTATTAAACACACCCGGTTTGCAAAGCGTACAGCCCGCTAAAAACCAAAAAGGCCAAGCCGCGGCCAATGCGCCTAAATGCAACGGGCGGCTTGTTGGCAATATTTGCGTGCCGACCGAGGTGCGCAGTTCAAGTTTAGACGCTTTTAATGAAATGAATAAATAAAAAAGCCGCCGGTTTATAGCCGGCGGCTTTTTTACACTAAAACTTATTTGGCTTCGGGTTCTACTTTCTTTTGGATTAAAATCAAACTGACAAAAATCAAGCACAGCCCGCCGATTTCCGCCCCCGAGGGCATACGGCCGAAGGCAATCATATCGCTGGCCATTGCCACTACCGGGGTGAAATACGTTACCGAGGCCATACGTGTAGCCCCCCAGCGTTTAATCAAGGCGACCATTAACAGGAACGCCACGGCGGAGGAAAACACGCCCGCGCTGATAATGGATAAAACCACTTTTGGCGTAAAGGCCGAGGCCGGGGGAACGGGTTCCACAAAAAAGCATACGATTAACAGCACCACCGCTGCAAAGAGATACTGGTGGAAGGTGTTGGCTTCCATTGTCATTGCGTTGCTGTCCACCATAATTTTTTTGGTGAGTACATTACCTAAACTGTACGACCAAGCCATAATCAAAAAGGCGATGCAGCCATAAAGAGCCAAGGGGCTTGCATCCAACTGCGCGGCGGCAATCATCGGGCGCATAATAACGAGTAATCCCAGCATCCCAATCGTAACGCCGATGGCTCTGCGCCAGGTAAAGCGGTCTTCGCCTTTTAACAAAATAGCCCCGGCGATAAAGGACCATATCGGCACCGTACCGTTAAAAATACCGCCAATCGTCGGCGCGACGAAGCGCTGGCCCCAAGAGATAGCCGCAAACGGCAGTAAAATAAGCAGCAGCCCAATCGTCCACGGGCGCCACAGTTGCTTAATAGGACATTTCAAATTCTTGCGCTGTATGACGTACAGCACGATGAAAAACAACAACCCCGCCAATACCCGGAAGAAGGTTCCCCAGTAGGGCGGCAATACTTCTACAAAGTTTTTAGTCGCTAAAAAAGCGGTGCCCCAACACAGGGCCAAACACAACGCCAATACATAACTCATAAGATACTCCTCCTTTTTTACATTATAGTAAATTCCGGCGCGCCGTCCGCCTTTGTGCGGGAATTCGTATAATATATGTATATAGGAAAGTAAGATGAAAAAACTTGGAATAATCGTTTTGTTTGTACTGGTGGTGGCCGGGCTGTGCTTTTGGCTGCCGAAACCTGCGGATAAAAAATCCGACGGGAAACTTGCGGTGGTAACGTCCGGCTATGTGGCCTATACGCTCACACGGCAATTGGCGGAGGACTTGGCGGATATTTCTATGCTGCTGCCCCCTAATGCGGAGCCGCACTCCTTTGAGCCTACGCCCGGTGCGCTGGTGGCGGTGCGTCAGGCAGATGTGTTTGTGTATATTTCGGATACTTTTGAACCGTGGGCCAAAGACATTGCCGCCGGGGCCGGAAAAAATACCCAAGTGGTAAAGGCCGCCGCCGCTTTGCCCGCAAGTGCGGACCCGCATATTTGGATGGATTTTGACAATGTACGCGTAATGGCGCAAACAATAGAAGGCGCACTCGCCGCGCAGTTGCCGGAACAGGCGGAAACCTTGGCGCAAAATTTAGCCAAGTTTAACGAACAATTAATTGCTTTGGACGAATCTTATAAAAAGGGGTTGTCCGCTTGCCAAGGGCGCGAGGTGGTGCATATCGGGCACTTGGCCTTTGAACGGCTTGCTAAAAAATATGGCCTTACTTTAACCGCCTTGGCGGGCACGTCGCACGACGGGGAGCACTCGGTGCGAAGGCTGGCGGGTGTGGTGGATTTGATTAAAAAACACCATATTGAAACCATTTTTACCGAGGAAACGCTCTCCCCGCGCTTGGCGCAAACCGTGGCCGGGGAAACGGGCGCGCAGATTTTGCCGCTCTACACGGTGGAAAGTATATCCAAGCAGGATTTTGATAATCATATTACTTATATTGATTTTATGAAACGCAATTTGGAAAATTTGCAAAGGGGGCTTAAATGCCAAGCGTGATAGAAGCCAAGGATTTACGCTTTGCGTATGTGCGTGTGCCAGTGCTGGACAAGGTGTCCTTTACCATTAACGCGGGGGATTATGTGGGGCTGATTGGTCCTAACGGCGGGGGGAAAACTACGCTGCTCAAACTTTTGCTCGGGCTTGAAAAGGGCGAGGGCAATATAAAACTCTTCGGTACGCCGATTAATGCGTTTAAGGATTGGCATAAAATTGGCTATTTGGCGCAAAAAAGCCCCGTGGCGCAGAGCCGTTTTCCGATTTCAGCCGAAGAAGTAGTGCTAATGGGTCTGTCCAACCACCGCGGCAGCGGTGTGTCCGTCGGCGAATTAAAGGAAGTCTATACCGCTATGCAAAAAACGCACACGCGCGAATATGCCGGGCGGATTTTCGGCGATTTGTCTATCGGCCAGCAACAGCGCGTTTTGCTGGCTCGGGCGCTAGTAAGCAACCCGGAACTGCTGATTTTGGACGAGCCGTCCACCGCCTTGGACGCTTCGTCCCGCGAGAAATTTTTTGATTTGCTGGGCGAATTAAACGGCAAGCACGGTGTAACCATTTTGCTGATTACGCACGATACGGGCGAAGTGGGCAAATATATTTCCAAATTTATGTATGTGGATAAAACCTTGGTGTTTTACGGTACCAAAGAGGAGTTCTGCCACTCCCGCGCGGTGGCCGAAAAGATTGGCCCCTTTGCCCAGCACACCATAGACCACTTGCACAACCACGGGCATTGCCCGCTGGGGTGCGCGTGCGGGGAGGATAAAAAATGATGAGCGGATTTTTAACCTATGGGTTTGTTCAGCGCGGCTTGTTGGCGGGCAGTTTGGTGGCGGCGGCTTGCGCGCTTATCGGCGTATTTTTGGTGTTAAAACGCTTGTCTTTAATCGGCGACGGAATGAGCCACGTTTGCTTGACGGGCGTGGCTGTGGCTCTGCTGACCGCCACAAATCCGGTGTATATGTCGGTGCCGGTGGTGGTGCTGTCGTCCTTGGGGATTATGAAGATTACCCAAAAATTTAAGATTTACGGCGATGCGGCTATCGGCATTGTCAGCGCGGCGGGGCTGTCCGTCGGTTTGTTGATTACGGCCCTTGCGGGCGGGTTTAATACCGATTTATTGGGCTATTTGTTTGGCAGTATTTTAACGGTATCTTGGGATGAAGCCCTTTTATGCGGGCTTTTGCTGGCTGTTGTGCTGTGCGGACTAAGGTTTTTTTACCGCGATTTGACTTCCGCCTGCTTTGACGAACCCTTCGCCCGCACGCGTGGCGTTCCCGTGCGGCTTATCAATACGGCCTTGGTGGTGATTACCTCGGTGGCGGTGGTATTGGCCTTTAAGGTGGTGGGCATTTTCCTCATTTCGGCTATGCTGATTATTCCGCCCGTGTCCGCCTTGCTGATTTCCCATACCTTTAAACAGGTGTTATGGTGTGCGGCCTGCTTTGGCGTTGCGAGCGTGTGGACGGGGGTGTATTTATCCTTTTTATTTAATATTCCCTCTGGGGCTACGATTATTTTGGTAAACTTGCTGATTTTGGCGGGTTGTTATATTTATGCCAAAACGGGGGTAAGCGATGCCCGCTAAAAAAACGGACGTGGCGGCGCTGCTGGCGGCCCTTAAAAAGTTGTACCCCGAGCACGTTATCCCGCTTCATCACGGCAACGCGTGGCAGTTGCTTTGCGCGGTTATTTTGTCGGCCCAATGCACGGATGCACGGGTGAACCAAATCACACCGCATTTGTTTAAAAAATATCCAACCGTACGGGACTTGGCCGCGGCGGACTTAAAAGAGGTGGAAGAAATTATCCACTCCGCCGGGTTTTACCACAGCAAGGCCTTGTCTTTAATTGAAAGTTCCAAACGCATTTGCGAAGTTTTTGGCGGAGAAGTGCCTCAAAATATGGACGATTTGCTTTCCTTGCGCGGAGTGGCGCGCAAAACGGCCAACGTAATGTTAGGCGATTACTTTAAAAAGCCCGCGGGAATAGTGGTGGATACGCACGTTAAACGCTTGGCTTTCCGCTTGGGGCTTACCAAGCAGACGGACCCCGTAAAGGTGGAAAAAGATTTAACCAAAATTATTCCGTATGAATATTGGGGGTGGCTGGCGATTGCGCTTATTCTGCACGGCCGCCAAGTGTGCAACGCCCGCAAACCGCTTTGCTCCCAGTGCGCCTTGGCGCACTTATGCCCCCAAAAAGGAGTAAAAATTTCCGTATGACGTTTAGAGAGTGGAACAACCGTAAGAATAATTATCTGAGGGAGCAAAAGGGTAAATGGGCGGCTAAATTATTGGGCTGTGCTCCTCGTTCTGACGCATATCACCCGCAAAAGGTGCATAAAATTTTGCTCTTGCGCAACGATAATAAATTGGGCGATGCGTTGGTGTCGTCCGTTTTGTTGCGCGGGCTGAAAGTGTTGTTCCCAACGGCTGATATAGATGTAGTGGCGGGTAAAAGCAACGCGCTTATCTTGCGGAATAATCCGGCGGTATCTACCCTTTATTTTGCGACGGAACGATTCGTCTCGCTAATGTCGTGCGGGCTAAAATTGCGGGGCAAGCAATACGATTTGTATTTGGATTTGGACGAAAAACCGACGCTTGCTTCACTTACCTTTTTAAAATTTTTACAACCGCGCTGGGCCTTTGGCTTTAACCGGAAAAAGTATCCGCTTTATAACCTGATGCAACCCTTGGATTTGTCTTCCTGCCATATTACGGCGCGGTATGAGGCGTGTTTGCGCTATTTGGGTTATCAGGGCGGGTTGGATACGTCGTATGAAATTCAGGTGCCGGAAACGGCGAAAGCGGCGGCACAACGATTTTTATCTACCTTGCGGGGGGGGGGGCGCCTGATTGTAGTAAATCCGCTGGCGGCCAGCCGCCACCGCTCTTTTTCAGCGGAGCAGATTTTTGGCTTGGCCGCAGCTTTCCCAAAGGATACTTTTGTTTTACTTGGGCAAGAGCCTAAACTAAGAAAATGGTTAAACGGGCGTGCGCTTTTACCCCGTATGCTTGTCTTTACGGCGGGTGTTTTTGAGGCTGCTGCACTGGCCCAACAGGCAAGCGTGCTTCTTACGCCCGATACCTTTTGGGTGCATTTGGCTTGCGCTCTGCATATTCCAACGGTGGCCGTTTACCGGGGAAAAGAAGAGTTCCCCTATAAAGGCAATATTGCCATTTGGCGGCCCTTGGAGGCTTCCGTAAAAATGGTGCTATGCGAGAGTGAACAGCACGAAATGCCCGTGCCGTTGCTTGTACAGGCATTGCAAGAGAAATTAAAATAATTTGTCGCCCATAATAAAAAAGCCCCGGGTTTGCGCCCGGGGCCTTTTCTGTGTGCCTGAAAACTTATTTGCCCAGCAACGCCAGGAGCACGCCTGCCGCTACCGCACTGCCGATTACGCCAGCCACGTTCGGGCCCATTGCGTGCATCAGCAGGTAGTTGGTTTTATCGTATTCCAAACCGACTTTATTGGAAACGCGGGCCGCCATCGGCACGGCAGAAACGCCGGCGGAACCGATAAGCGGGTTGATTTTGGTTTTGCTGAAACAGTTCATCAGTTTCGCCAACAATACGCCCGAAGCCGTGGCTACGGAGAAGGCGATAATACCCAACACCAAAATACCCAAGGTTTCCGTGGTCAGGAATTTATCCGATTGCAGTTTGGAGCCTACGGACAAGCCCAGCAAAATGGTAACGATATTGCAAAATTCGTTTTGCAGGGTCTTGGATAAGCGTTCCGCTACGCCGGATTCCTTTACCAAGTTGCCGAAGGTCAACGCGCCGATAAGCGGAGCGGCCGAGGGCAGCAACAGCGCGCACATCAAAAGAATTACGAGCGGGAACAGGATTTTTTCCCGTTTGGATACCGGGCGCAACTGTTCCATACGGATCGTGCGTTCTTCCTTGGTGGTGAGCAGTTTCATAATGGGTGGCTGGATAATCGGTACTAACGCCATATACGAATACGCCGCCACGGCAATAGCACCCAGCAAATCGGGCGCCAAGCGCGTGGTAAGGTAAATGGACGTCGGGCCGTCCGCCCCGCCGATAATACCGATAGAAGCCGCTTCTTTAAGGCCAAAGGCGAAGAGTTGGCTATCACCAATGTGGATGTAACTTAACGCCACCGCGCCGATAAGCGTGGCGAAGATACCAAACTGCGCCGCGCCACCCAAGAGGGCCATTTTCGGGTTAGCAATTAACGGGCCGAAGTCCGTCATTGCGCCTACCGCCATAAAGATAAACAGCGGGAAGAGCCCGGAATTAATACCGAAGTTGAACACAATACCCAAGAACCCGGCCGGCCCGGCGATGGCTTCGCCGGGGGGCATAGGAATATTGGCCAACAGACCGCCGAAGGCAATCGGGACGAGCAAAAGCGGTTCAAACTGCTTTTTAATCCCCAGCCACAGCAGGAAGCAGCAGACGGCAATCATCGTCAGTTGCTGCCAGGAGATAGCGTAAATCCCCGTGGTTTGCCAGATTTGGTTTAATGCTTGCAAGATATCCATAGGGTAGCCTCTTATTTAATATCGGCCAATTTGTGGCCGGTCTGCACCTGGTCGCCTTGTTTTACAGCCAAGTGGATGACGCCGGAGGCCGGAGCGGAAACCGGGGTTTCCATCTTCATTGCTTCCAGCACCAAGATTTCTTGGCCTTCGCTCACGCGGTCGCCGTCTTTTACGGACAAGCGCAATACCGCGCCCGGAAGCGGAGATTTCACTTCCGCGCCAGCGCCGGTGGAAGCGGCTTTTTCGGGAGCCTTGGCGTCCGAGGCGGCGGTGGATACCGCATAGCGTTTGCCGTTTACTACGGCGTCGTTGCCGTCAAAGACAACTTCATAGGCTTGACCGTTTACGGTTACCTTTACCGCACCGTTTTCTTTGGCGGCGGCGGGTTTTACATCTTTGGCCCAGCGGATACCGTTCACTTTGGCTTCGCCCTTCAAATACATAATGCCTTTGTCGGCGCAGGTGGCTACGATAAAGACGTTTTCTTCCGTAACGGGCAAGCCCGCTTCTCTCAGTTTGGCTTCCGCCACCTTTAACCCTTTCTTGGGGTCCGCGTCGTTGATTTCAAGCGGCGTTTTGGTGGTGGGTTGCAAGCCCAACTGTTCGCTGGCTTCCTTTACTACGGCCGGATCGGGTTCTACCGGGGTTTTGCCGAAGTAGCCCAAAACCATTTTGCCGTAGCCGGGGGTAATCTTCTTCCAGGGGCCGAACATTACATTGCTGTAAGCCTGTTGGAAATAGAACTGGGAAACGGGGGTAACGGACGTACCGAAACCGCCCAATTTTACGCATTCGCCCATCGCTTTTACCACTTCGGGGAATTTGTCAAAGGTGCCGTTGTCGCGCATCATTTGGGTATTGGCCGTCAATGCACCACCGGGCAGCGGGGAGAACGGAATAATTGGGTTGACCTTGGTGGCTTCGGGCGGCAAGAAGTATTTGCTCATACAATCTTGGAACACATTTTCGGCCTCGCGGATTTTTTGCGGGTCAATGTCCAAGGTGTAATCGGTGCCGCGCAAGGCGTGCCACATCGTCAAAATATCGGGCTGGCAGGTGCCGCCGGAGACGGGCTGCATAGAGAGGTCCAACTGGTCCGCACCCGCGTGGATGGCTTCCAAGCAGCAGGCAATGGCGTTGCCCGCCGTTTCGTGCGTGTGGAACGCAATTTTGGTGCCTTGGGGCAGGAGTTTGCGGGCCATGGCAATCGTTTTGCCGACGGTCGCCGGGGTGGACGTGCCGGAAGCGTCTTTAAAGCAGACGGAGTCAAACGGAACGCCGGAATCCAAAATTTGGCGGAGGATTTTTTCGTAAAATTCTTCGGTGTGGATTTTACCCGTGTGGTCCCAGCCCGGAGCCAAGGACATCATCGTTACGGTAACTTCGTGTTTAAGGCCCGCGTTGTGGATGCATTTACCGGAATAAATGAGGTTGTTTACATCGTTTAACGCATCAAAGTTGCGGATAGTGGTGGTTCCGTGTTTTTTGAACAATTTGGCGTGAGCGTTAATCACGTCGGAGGATTGGCTTTCCAAACCTACTACGTTTACGCCGCGGGCGAGGGTTTGCAGGTTGGCGTCCGGCCCGGCTACTTTGCGGAAGGAGTCCATCATATCAAAGGCGTTTTCGTTGCAATAAAAGAACAACGCCTGAAAGCGCGCCCCGCCGCCGAATTCCATATGGTTAATGCCGGCGTGCTTGGCGGCTTCCACCGCGGGCAAGAAGTCCTTGGTCAGTACGCGCGCCCCATAGACGGACTGAAAGCCGTCGCGGAACGCGGTGAGCATAAAGTTTACTTTTTTCATAATAAGTCCCCTAAATTATTTAGTTTGAAATCTCTTTGCGGCGGCAATGGCCACAGCGATTAAAACATTATCGGCCGCAGTGGCTGCGGTTTGCGGAAAATACTTTTCCATTTTTTGCACCAACCAGCCCAGCATTTTAACAATGCCGACCAGCAGGGTGAGAAACACAAATACAATCAACATACCAATTACGGTAATATTGACGGATTGCATTAACAAACTATCTGCACTCATACAATAAGGTCTCCTATATATATTTCTTCCGGGCCTTGGGCGGTGTTTAAAAGGAGCGTTCCGCGGGGGGACACATCTTTTACCGTTCCGCTGACGGGCGCTGCGCCGTTTTTAACGGATATTTGTTTACCAATGTACGGAAATCGTTCTTCGTAGGCTTGGCGGATTACGGCAAAGCCTCTTTGCGCTACGTCGGGGTAATCCCGCCAAAAAAGCGTTAATACTTTTTGTAAAAAATCTTGTTTGGTAATGTTTATGCCGAGTTCCTTTAAGGAAATGGCGGGCTGGCCGACGTGCGCTAAATTTTCCTGCGCGATGTTTACCCCTACGCCGATAACCACCCCCGAAATGCCCGAAGCGGTTACCACGGCTTCACTTAAAATGCCGCAGAGTTTTTTCCCTTCGGCTAGGACGTCGTTGGGCCATTTGAGCCACGCCTTGGCTCCCAGTTGTTCTGCGGCGGTGCAAACGCATACCGCCATTAGTTGTGTAAAATTAGGTAAAAAATCGGTTTTTTGAGGTTTTACCAATACGGAGAAATACAGCCCGCCGTCTTGGGAAATCCATTTGCGGTCAAAGCGGCCCCGCCCGGCGGTTTGCCTGTCGGCGCAAACGACGGTTCCGTCCGCCAGTTGCGGGCAATTATTTTTTAAATAGGTATTGGTGGAATCAATTTCGTCAAAATGGATAATTTGCGCCATACCTAATTGTAACAAATTTACGAGGGGAAAAGCGGGACGGAAGTTTATAATTTGTAGAGCACCAATCCAAGATAATCTTTTATGAATAACGACAGATCCCCGACAGAAACACTCGGGGATGACGACTTTTTCAAATAGGGGGCATTCTGAAACAAGTTCACTATGACGGAAAAAATGCCGTTTTTGTTGTTGCTTTTCCGTCGTTTATTTTAAAGGGGTTGTTTTATTTTTTTTTTTTGTTAAAATTTTGACAATTAAGGCCGGACATACCCGGATGTATCTGCCGTATAAAAATGCGTATAAAAGGCCGTTTTGCTCAAATATAAAGGCCTTAACAAGGAGAAAAAATGAAAGGATTTAGTGATGTTTTATTGTCATTGTTGTCATTCCAGGGCCCGCATACAAGCGGGAACCTGGAATCCAGAAATAAAATAAGGAGTTTTTCTAATAAACGGACTGGATCCCGGGTCCACGCCCGGGATGACAACTACCACTACAACGGCAGATCCCGTATAAAGACACTACGGGATAACGGCTTAACAACAAGTGGCCGCGCGGCGAATACTTTTCGCACGGCAACAACGGGCTTTACCTTAATAGAACTTCTAGTAGTCGTGCTTATCATTGGCATTTTGGCAGCGGTGGCGGTACCGCAATACACCAAGGCGGTGGAAAAAGCCCGGGTAACCGAAATGATAACCGTCTATCGCACAATGGAAAAAGCAATCAATATGTATGTTTTGGCTAATGGTTCTACTGACGGGATGGATATGGAGTCGTTAGATGTGAATTTTCCTGATTTTACTTGGAACGGGCGTTATTATTGTAATTCCAAAGACCTTTGTATTGATCTGAGAGAGGGGTACCTCTTGGTAGGCCTTTGGGGGCGTGAGGCAGGTGCGTCCGGACGCGAAAGCGGCGGGGCACCCAATTATTATGTTGATGCCCATTTTAATAGGGATGGTTCCCATACTAATTCTTATGCCAGTTGTTATGTGGATATTAGTAAAATGGGATTGGAAAATTTGGGCTTTACGGAGATTGGCTGCTAATTGTAAAATTTTTTAAACCACCCCGCCGGGTATATACCTAGCGGGGTGGTTTTTTCAAAATATTTTGGGTGGTTTGGCGCGTGCGGCGGCAAATAAAAGCGCGTCCGTCATACTGGACGGATTGGCGATGTTTTGCCCCGAAATATCAAAGGCCGTGCCGTGGGTAGGGGAAACCCGCAGGAATTTTAGCCCCGCCGTAATGTGTACAATCGGCTTTTTTGCGGCCAGTTTTAGGCCCAGCAGGGCTTGGTCGTGATACATACACAAAAGCCCGTCGTATTTCCCAGCCGCGTGGGCCAACCACAAGGCGTCTGCGGGCAGGGGCCCGTCGGCCTTTATCCTGTGGCGGCGCAGGGCTTTTATTGTGGGCAAAATTACCTCGTTTTCCTCAGTTCCGAATTTGCCATTGTCGCTTGCGTGCGGGTTTAGGGCGCACACGGCGATATGGGGGCTTTTTATACCCAGTTGCTTTAAGGCGCGGTTAAAGTGTATGGCAGACTCTACAATACGCTCCTTTGTCAGCAAGCGGGGCAAGTCCGCAATAGCAAAATGCTCCGTTACGAGCCCGCAGCGCAGGGCCCCACTAACAAACATCATTAGTCCTTCTTTGCCTGCGCGCTCGCGCAACAGTTCGGTATGCCCTGTGTAGGGCACGCCGTACAGGGCCCAACTTTGTTTGTTGATAGGGGCCGTAACCAGCGGACTTTTGGTTTTAAGGGCCAGTTTAATGCCCAGTTCCACCGCCTTGTAGGAGGTTTCCCCACCCGCAAAGGACGGAACGGGTTTATCCGGCAGGGGGGCGGAAGCGTCAATAGCAATCAAGCGGGCCAATTTATCCGAAAAACCCGCACGCACCAGCGAGGTGGGTTCCCCGATGACTACCGGGAGACACGCGCGCTGTACGAGCGGGTTCTTTAAAGATTTTACTGTTACCTCCGGGCCAATCCCCAACGGGTCCCCGGCGGTAATCAAAACTATGGGCTTCATACCGTATTCCAAAATAAAGTTTCGGGAAAAAGCAGCAAGTTGCCCTTTTATTTTATAACTATCTGTATGGCTTTGCCAAGAATTATTTTTTAACTTCGGCCTTTTTGGCTTCGGCTTGCTTGGCGGCTTCTTCTTTTAAAAGCGCGTCCGATTCAAAGGTTTTCGTAACCTTTACGTCGGCTTTGTCGTACAATTCTTCAATGTATTTGCCCATAGCGGCTTGTACGCGCTGTTGGGCCAAATACTGGGCCAAATCGCGCGAAATATCTTCGTACGAAATGGAGCGTTCGGCGCGTTTTTCTTTAATTTTAATAATGTGGATGCCGACTTCGCTTTTAATCGGGTCGCTTACTTTTCCGACGGCTAAGGTAAAGGCTTTGTCGTCAATGGCCTTGGGGGCGATGCCTTTAATCAAAATCATATCGCCGCCGCTGGCGAGAGCGTTTTTGTCCTCGGTGTATTTTTTAACGGCCACGGAAAAGTCCATACCGCCGTCCAATTCTTTTTTAATTTGTTTGGCCAAGGCTTCTTTTTTGGCGATTTCCTCGGGTTTCATATCCTTGGTGGTGGCCAAATAAATGTGCCCGATGCGCACCTGTTCGCCGGTGAGTTGTTTTAATTTGGCGGCAATGGCTTGCGCTTCTTTGAGTTTTGCGGGGTCTTCTTTTTCAAGCGCTTTGATTTTTTTGGTGTTGTTCTTCATTACCGCTTCCACGTTAGCATAGAGGGCTTTTGCGTCGGCCTCTTCCACGGGGGTAACGGTGGCTTGGAGTTTTTGCTCCATTAATTTGCGCACGGCAATATCTTTGGAAAGTTTATTTTTGTACGCCTTTAAACTCATCCCTTGCTTTTTAAGCGCTTCGGTAAAGCGTTTGTCCGCGCCTTTGGCATCCTGTTTGCCGGTGGTTTCGTCCACCATAAAGCGGGCCTTAATTTCATTTAATCCGGCGTCCAGTTCGGAATCCTTTACCTGAATTTTGGCTTCCTCGGCGGCTTGGTACAACAGTTCCTTGGAAATCAGTTCCTTTAACACCTCGCGGCCCAAAATATCTTGGGCGTAGGGCTGTTTTAAAAAGTCCGGCGCGGCGGCCTTGTATTGCTCCACAACGCCTTCCAAGTAATTGTCATACTCCGAAGCCAGCACGGGCCGGCCGTTTACCGTGGCGACGGAGGATTCCATCACCTTGGCTTGTAAATTCATCCCCAACACCGCCAGTAATGCGGCGAGAAATAACTTATTCGCTTTTTTCATAGATTACAACCTCGTATTTGTTTTTTAAAGAGTCTAGCACGTCGTCCGTTTTTTTGTTTTTCAGCACTTCCCGTATGCGCGGTTCGGCGTCTTTTTTGGACAGGCGGCGTTCCCCTGTTTTCATTATTATATGAAATCCCTGCGCCGTTTTGAAGAAGCCCTGCGGTTTTCCGGCGGGCGAGTTGGCCGCAATGACGGCGATATTATCCAGGTATTCCCCCGGCATAAAGGAAAACTGCTTTAACGCGTCGGGCGCAATGCTGTATTGCCGTTCCATTTCCTTCCAGCGCGAAGGGGAGGATTTTAAGGTGCGCAAAACTTGGTCGGCGGTTTGGGCGTTATCCACGATAATTTGCTTAATTGTCATTTCGTAGGGGTACTTTTTAAAGTAATCGTCCACCTCGCCGTCGCTGACGGAAAGGGCGCCATCTTCCTCTAATTTGTGGTACCAAAGGCGTTCTAATGTGTCGGCGGCAAATTCATTATAAATTTGGTCCAGTTGCGCGCGTTTGTCAGCCAGCAGGGAGCGGTATTCGTCCGAATCTGCTATTCCTGTGGCGCGGGCATCAGCGGCGATTAATTTTTCGCGCGTGATGATTTGTACCAGGTTTTGGCGGCCCAGCGGGGTTTTGGCAAACTCCCTGTCCTCGGCGGACAGGAACGGCAGACGGTCGTTAATGTCCTGCTCGGTAATGGTTTGCTTGCCAATGCGTGCGGCGGGCAGATTTTGCACGGGTGCGGAATCCTTATGACACCCCGCCAGCACGAGCGGCAGTAAGAGTAAAAACGGATATTTCATATTCATATACTATATCATTTTTCCTGTCGTAAAATGGTTTCAAAAAATGCAAGCGTTTGCTGGGTAAAGAGTAACGGGTCTTTTCCCCCGGGGGCAATAATGCGCACACCGTCGCCGTTTTTGGATTTTACAAATTCTATGTTCCCCGGGCCAAAGCGGTTAAAGAGTTCCCCCGGAAAAGCAGGCGGCATTTTAAAACGGTGTGTGAACAGCATTTCCAAGGCGCCGTCCACCCAGTCTATATGATAGATTTCCAACTTGCCCGCACGGTTGGAGAGCAAAAAGAGTTTGGTTAAGTTTTCCACTTCGGGCGGAACCGGGCCGCACAAGTCCTGCAAGCGGGCCAAAAGCGTTTTGGTTTTGGCTTCGTCCGCGCTCATCAGTTCCTTATAATATTTTAAGCGTTCTGCGTCGTCCGGCAGATAATCGGGCGGAATATAGGCGGGCAGGGGCAAATTAACCTTGGCTTGCAGGTTGCGCTCCACGCGCTCGCCCTTTAATTTTTTGACCTCGGCGGCCACTAAATCGCAATACAAACTAAGGCCAACCTCGTTTACATATCCGTGCTGTTTTACGCCCAATAATTCGCCCGCGCCGCGGATTTCCATATCGCGCAGGGCCAAGCGGAACCCGCTGCCCAGGTCGCTAAATTCCATTAATGCGGCCAAGCGTTGGCGGGCTTCTTCGGTCGGGTCCTTTTCCTCTTTGGGCTTCCAATATACGGCGGCTAAATCGGTAAAGTTATCCTCTTTTTCGGCAGGTTTTTTAAGCAGCCAATCCGGGTGGAACAAATAGCAATAGGCTTTGGTGCTGCCGCGCCCGATACGCCCGCGCAACTGGTACAACTGCGCCAGGCCAAAGTTTTGGGCGTTTTCCACAATCAGCGTATTGGCGTTGGTAATGTCTATGCCTGATTCAATAATGGTAGAGGCCAGCAGAATATCGTATTTCCCTTTGTTAAAGTCCCACAAGGTTTGTTCCAGTTCCTTTTCGTTCATTTGGCCGTGCGCCATACAAATACGCGCCTGCGGAACGAGTTTTTTAAGGAACAGATAGCGTGATTCCATACTTTGCACGCTGTTATAGACATAGTAAATCTGCCCGCCGCGGGCGAGTTCCTGCGTAATGGCCGCCGCGGCCAAATCGTTATTCCAAGCGGTTACCACGGTTTTAATCGGCGTGCGGCCCCGGGGCGGCGTATCAATAAGGGAAATGTCGCGCAGGGAAGCGAGCGATTGGTTTAGGGTGCGCGGAATCGGGGTGGCGCTTAACATCAAGGAGTGAACGCCTGCGCTCATCGCGCGGATTTTTTCCTTTTGTTTTACGCCAAAACGGTGCTCCTCGTCAATAATCACAAGGCCTAATTGTTTAAAGCGGATGTCTTTGCTCATCAGGCGGTGCGTACCGATGATAATGTCGCATACGCCGTTTTTTAATTCTTCTATGACGGCTTTTTGCTCCTTGGCGGTTTGGAAGCGGCAAAGCATACGTACCACTACCGGGAAGCCCGCCAACCGTTTGGAAAAAGTTTTATAATGCTGGTCCGCCAAAATGGTCGTAGGAACCAACACCATTACTTGCTTGCCCGATAAAGCCACCTTTAAGGCGGCGCGCATAGCCACTTCGGTTTTTCCAAAGCCCACATCGCCTACTAATACGCGGTCCATTGGTTTGGAAAGGTCCAAATCGTGCAAGGTTTCGCGGATGGCCTGCTCTTGCCCCGGCGTTAAAACATAGGGAAACGAGTCGGCAAATTCCTGTTCAATACGTGCGTCGCCCGAAATTTCGGGCGCTGGGGTGGCTTGCCGCAGGGCTTCCAGTTTCAAAATTTCCTTGGCGGCCTTTTGCGCTTCTTCTTTTACGCGGCTTTTTACGTCCTTCCACGTTGCCCCGCCTAATACGGACAGCGTCGGCCGTTTGCCCCCGGCGCCAATGTATTTTTGCACCTTTTTAAAGTCGTACATCGGCACATACAGGCGGCTTCCGCGGCGGTATTCAATAATCAGGCAGTCGGTGGGGTTTTCCTCTTTATCCATTACTTCCAACCCCAAGTACCGCCCGATGCCGTGCTCTTGGTGGACGACGTAATCGCCCGCCTGTAACTCTTTAAAGCGCACGCGTTTGGCACCCTCAATATCAAAATGTTTAATTACCCGCGCGGCGTTATAGCGGCGGTTTAAAATTTCGTTGGAGGTGATCAACGCAAAACGCTCCTGCGGACTGCAAAAACCTTGGGTTAAGGGGGAAATTTTAAAGGCGGCCTTTTTTAGATGTTCATAATCGGCGGCCAATTCACCCATACGGTCCAATTCGCCGCGGTTTAAACAGCAAATGGTTACCACAATGTTATGGGCCTGCAAGCCGGCTACTTCTTTATCTAGTAGGTCCATATTGGCGTTAAAGGACACATTGGCTTTTAGGCCAAAATTCACGCCGTCCGCCGACGGAAGCAGGGTTGTAACCGCGCAGTTGGGATAGGCCGACAGGTCAAACTCTTTATCCGGCTCGTCAAAAATAAACGAAAATCCGGGTAAGTAGTCGGCCAAGGTTGCGGGAGTGTCTTTAAATTTTAAGGGGATAATATCGGCTTGTTCCACGTGCTCCTTGGTGTTTTGCGTGTCTAAGTCGTAGGCGCTAATCATTTCCACGCGGTTGCCCGCAAAATACAGGCGCAAGGGTTCGGGACGGTTTAAACAAAAAATATCTACTACGCTGCCGCGCGCGGCGTATTGGCCGGGGGCTTCGGCGTATTCCTCCCGCCCGTAGCCGGAATTTTCCAAGCGGTCCAATAATTCCTGGCGGCGCAGGGTGTCGCCCCGGCGGACAGTAAACAGACGGTTTTTAAAGTCCTGTGGGGTTGGAAGCGGGGTAGAAAGAGATTCGTAATTGGTGCTTAACAGCCGCGGGCCGCCTGCGGGAGAAATCAGCGCAAAGAGCGCGTTCATCCGCCCGGTATCGGTTTCCGGCAAGGTGAGCGTTTCGGCTCCGCGCGGGGCAAATTCCTTGGCGGCGTTGTCAAAATCGTCCGTATCGTGCGCGGTAATAAATACCGCGCTTTTGTTATGGTTTAGATATGTTTGGCACGCAAAATACGCCTTGGCGGCCCCATTTGGCAGGCCGTAGTAACGGGTGAAGGATTTAGTTGCGTGGCTCATAAATACTGCCTTAAACGGCTAGAAACTTTGCGGTTCGGTGCCGGATATAAAGGCTTCCAAAAATTTGTTCCGCTCGCTGGGCATAGCCAGTTTGCCGGTAATGGGGTTTACATATGCAAAGGAAATTCCTTCCGGCACGGCAAAATCGTCGTTGGGTTCGTCCTTTAAAATTTCCTGCATAATTTCGGTCCACCAGCGGGCCGTGGTGCTGCCTGTAAAACGCGCTCCGTTTTCGTGAGAAGTGTCGTCGTCGTATCCCATCCAAGCGGCGGCGGCGGTGTGCGGAGTCATCCCCACGAACCACATATCGCGGTGGCTCTGCGTGGTGCCCGTTTTACCCGCAATGTTGCGGCCCAAGCGCGATACATACGCCCCGCTCCCGCGCTGGACGACGCCTTTCATCATATTGATAAGCAGGTACGAATTTTGCGGAGAGAAGGCGGCTTCCTCTATGGGAACGTGCTGTTCCAAAATGCGGCCGTTGGCGTCCTCCACGCGTTCAATATAGTAGTTGTCGGTGTGGATACCGCCGTTGGCAAAAGTGGTTAAAGCGGCCAAATGTTCATCCATTGCAAGCACGCTTACGCCCAAGGCCAAGGCCGGAACGCGCGGTAAGGGGGCTGTAATGCCCGCCTTTCTCGCTACGCGGATTACTTCGCCCACGCCGATAGCGTCAATCAAATTGACGGCTACGAGGTTTTTGGATTTTTCCAATGCCTTGCGCAAGGTAATCCACCCCTCGTTGCGCTCCCCATAGTTTTTGGGAACCCATACGTTAAAATCCTTGCTGGCAATAAAGGATTGCTTGGCTAAATCCAAGGAATACAAATCGGAGTTTTCGTTAAAGGTGCGCCAGTTTCGCCCGTCGTAATAGAACATTGTGGGCAAGTCCTTTACCAAGGTGGCGGGCGTATAACCCTTTTGCAGGGCGGCCATCCACACATACGGTTTAAAGGAGGAGCCCGGCTGGCGTTTGGCCTGCGTAGCGCGGTTGAATTTGCTTTCGTCAAAGCCGCGTCCGCCAATCATCACGCGTACCGCACCGGTTTTAACGTCGCGCACCATAAAGGCGCCTTGCAGGCGGGGATAGTTTTCCTTGGGCGTTTGGGTATCGGCCTCTTCCTCGGAGTTTGCGGTGTCGGCTTCGGCGTCGTTGGGGTCAATTTCAATGCCTAACCCTTTGGCTACCTGTTCGTCGTACTCTTGGAGTTTTTTGTTCATTATTTGCTCGGCCAAGGCCTGCTCTTTAATGTCAATGGTGGTGTAAATATTTAAGCCCGCTTTCCACAATACGTCCATACCGTATTTGGGTTCCAAAATGCGGCGGATGTGCTCAATAAAATATTGGCCGGGCTGGGCTTCTTCCTGCGGTTGTTTTTCGGGCAGAGGCTCTTTTTTGGCTTTTTCCAACTCTTCCTGAGAAATATAATTTTGCTGCTGCATTACGTCCAACACCAAATTGCGGCGCTGGCGGGCCAGGTCCGGGTTGGCAAAGGGGTTATAGCGCCCCGGGGCGGGAATTAAACCCACGATGAGGGCGGCCTCCCCTGTGGTAAGTTCGGAAAGTTCTTTATTAAAATATTTTTTGGCGGCGGCCTTTACCCCGTAGGAACCGCTGCCTAAATAAATTTCGTTTAAATATAACTGCAAAATTTCCCGCTTGCTGAACTTGTGTTCAATTTGAATAGCCAAAATAACTTCGCGGATTTTGCGGATGAGTTTCTTTTCCTGCGTTAAAAACACCCCGCGCGAAAGTTGCTGGGTAAGCGTAGAAGCCCCCTGTTTGGCGCGGCCGGCAACAAGGTCATACAACCCCGCGCGGAAGATGCCGCGGATTGAAATGCCGGGGTGGGAAAAGAACTCCCGGTCCTCCATAGCCACAACGGCGTTTTGCAGGTCCACCGGGATATCTTCCAGCGGCACCATACTGCGTTTTTCAATGGAAAATTCGTGAATTAAATTGTTATTGCGGTCAAAAACCTTGGTGGTAACGGCCGGAGTGTATTCCTCCATTTCGTACACGGGCGGCAGGCCGGAAAAGATGTAGCGCATAAATACCGCACAAACAATAATAAACACAAATAGCCCCGCTAACGCGGAGAAAAGAAATAATTTAGAAAAAATCAATTTTTTTAAGCGTTTAGACATATACAAAATTATATCAAATCTAAGTGTCTTTCTCCTTATTACGCGCGCAGGAACCCTATTTATAGAAAAATACGCAAAATATAGTAGAATATCTTATAGAGTGTATTAGAGGCCGTCTATGACAAAGAAAACGATTTCCAAAGAAACACAAAAGCCGTCGCGCTTTTGTTTCCAATGTAAGCAACTGGCGGGGCCCGTAACCACGCGGGAGACCGCTTATTGCGCCAAAGATTTGGAAACGATAAAAAAACACGGGGTGGAAGGGTACGACGCCGTGGTGTTAATTGACGTTAAAACGCGCCAAATTACGGCTATTAGCAATGTGTTGGACTGCTCCACCGAGGATGTACGCGGCGTGCCGCTCCATTTGCAGGCCTTGGAACAGGCCTTAAAGGGGACTGTTTATCATTATGAGTGGGGATTTGAAAAGGACGGTACGCACTTTTTTTACCAAACGACTTTAATCCCTCTGCGCGGGGAAAAAGGTACCGTATCTACGGTGCTGGCGCTCACGCGGGATATTACCCACTGGGCCCGGAATTACCACGAACCCAATATGCTTAAAGAAGGGGCCGCGCCGCGGACCTTTGCGCAGATTTTACTGGCCGAACGGGAAGCCGAAAAAAGAGAGATTTCCAAATCCCTGCACGATGAAATAGGCTCTTCGGCGGTTATTTTAACGGCCCTTTTAAGTTTGGTAAAAGCCAGCGTAAAAGAGGGCGATACCAAGCAGGCGTTGACGGAAATAGCCAAATTGGATAAGCAGATTAAAGACAGTATTGAGCGGGTAAAAAATATTGTGGTGTCGCTCCGTCCGCCAAGTTTGGAAAACGACGGCGCCTTGGGCGGCTCGGTGCGGGAACTGTTGGATAACATCAGCCAAATGCTGCATATCCCGTACAAATTTGATTATAAGTCGGAGGGCGACTCTACCGGAGTGGCCGACAACGTAAAGATTTTGCTCTATCGTATCGTGCAAGAAGCCTTAACAAACATTGCCAAGTATGCACAGGCCAAAAATATTTATGTACTCTTGGAACGGGACGAATTTACCGCCCATTTGATTGTGCAGGACGACGGCGTTGGCTTTAAGCCGATGAAGGGAGGCTCCATCCGCCAAGTGGGTTTGCGCGCAATGAAGGACAGCGTGCAACTTTTGGGCGGGTCTATTTCTATTAAAAGCGCACCGGGCAAGGGAACGCGTATTGAAGTGTCGTGCCCGTGCGTGGTTTACGGGGGGAACAAATGAGTATAAAAATTGTATTGGCGGATGACCACGCCATTGTACGCCAAGGCGTTCGCGCCGTGCTGGAAAAATTAGGCAAAAATATGGAAGTCGTGGCCGAGATTGCCAACGGGAAGGATTTGGTGGAATATGCCGAAAAGACTCCGGCCGATGTGTATGTGGTGGATATTTCTATGCCGCTTTTAAACGGGATAGAGGCCACGGAACGCATTGTAAAGCGCGACCCCGAAGCCAAGGTGGTTATGCTGAGTATGTATGACGACCGGGTTTCGGTGGAAAAATCGCTCAAAGCCGGGGCGAAGGGTTTTATCGTTAAGGTTTCCACCGCCGATGAAATTGTAGATGCGATTGAAGAAGTCGCAGCCGGACGCTTTTATTTGTGCAGCAAAGTGTCTAAATACATTGTGCAAGGGTTCTTGGGCAAAACCTCGGCCCGCAAGCGCGATGCCACGGGGCTGACTCCCAAAGAAAAAGAGGTCCTGCAACTGATTGCCGAAGGTTACAGTAGCAAACAGATTGCCAAAACCTTTAATCTTTCGTTAAATACAATTCACGTGCACCGCAACAATATTATGAAGAAACTCGGCATCCACAAACAGGCCGAACTGGTGCGCTTTGCCTTGAAGGAAGGCATTGCCCAATTATAAAGGATTATTATGCGTATTATTGCCGGAACTGCCCGCGGGCGCAGAATTTTTTCCGTATCTAAAAATTTGCCCGTAAAACCTATTTCGGACCGTATCAAACAGTCCCTTTTTGATATCCTGCGCCCCCGCATTACGGGGGCTATGATGTTGGATTTGTTCGCCGGAACGGGGAACGTGTCTTTGGAAGCGCTTTCCCGCGGGGCGATGCGTACGGTAATGCTGGACAGAGAGCCCGCCTGTATTAAAAATATCCACCGCAACTTGGAGCATTTGGGCTTTGCGGACCGCGCCAAGGTGATCCGCGGGGATGTGTTAAAACCGCTTGATTTTCTGTTGGCGTACAGCGATAATGAAGGTTACGATATTATTTTTATGGGCCCGCCGTACCGCGACATCAACAACAAAATGTTGGCGCTGTCCGAGCCCGCGTTAAAAAACGTGGCCGATGCCAAGTTGCTTGCTAAAAACGGCATTATCGTTTTGCAAACGCACAAGACCGAAGAGTTTGCCGTGCCGGACACGCTGGAAATTTACCGCGTGGAAAAATACGGCGATACCTTGGTGCATTTCCTGCGCGCCAAGACGCAAAAGGACGAACCCGCCAATGTATAGCGACGTATATGAATTAAACTATTCCAAAATCAAAACGTATTTGGAATGTCCCGTTTTGTATAAGTACAAATACATTGAGGGAAAGCGCGAAGGGCTAGTGCCCGCCTCTTCGTTGGGCGTGTCTATCCACCGTGCGTTGGAAGCGTACCACAAGGAAAGCAACGATCCCTCGGAATTGTTGTCTTATTACGACGATTGCTGGCTGGGCGCCGGATATTCCAGCGCGGGCGAGCAAATGGAGTGGTATTTAAAGGGCAAAAAAATGTTGGAAACCTACGCCCAGGCGGAATACGAGCGCAAAACCACCGTGGACAGCACCGAGCGGGAATTTATCTTTCAGGAAGGGCAATGGACCTTGCGCGGCAAGATTGACCGCATAGATAAACTGCCCGACGGCTCTTGGGAAGTAATTGACTACAAAACCGGGACGGATGTGGACCTTTCCCTGCCGGTAACCGATTCCCTGCAAATGGGCATTTACGCCGTAGGCGCCCAGCGCACTTGGAATATGAAGAAAGGCAAATGCACTTTCTATTTTGTGGCGTTTAACAAACAGATGAGCGCGCCGTTTGAAGCGTTTGACGAAAAGAAAATTTTGGAGACCTTTATTAACATCGGCAAAAAAATTGAAGTGGCGGATTTTGAGCCTAATTTGGAGCATTGCGCCGCGTGTCCGTTTAACAACCGCTGTGAATTTTCCACGGTTAAACCTGCCGGGCAACAGTAATTTATGAAAGACCTGATTAAAAAAGCAAAACGTATTGTGTTTAAATTCGGTACCAACGCATTAAGCACCGATAATGGCGACTTGGCGTTGTCCCGTCTGTATTCTTTTATGGAAGATATCGCCGCCTTGCGTGCCCAAGGCAAAGAGGTAATGATTGTTACCTCCGGGGCCGTGGGGATGGGCAAACGCCGCTTGGGGCTGACGAGTGCGCCGGATGTGGTGTCCTTAAAGCAGGCCTGTGCGGCGGTTGGGCAGATTAGCCTAATGAAATTTTACGAGGACGGTTTTAAACAGTTGGGTGTTGTGGCCGCCCAAGTATTGCTTACCGAAGACGATTTTTCCCACAGAAGCCGCTATTTAAGTTTGCGCGATACCTTAAACCGCTTGCTGGAACTGGGCTGTATCCCGGTAATTAACCAGAACGATACTGTTTCCACCAATGAATTGCGCGGTTATAAGGAAAAGGGCGTTAATGTGTGTTTTAGCGATAATGATAAACTTTCCGCCCTTGTCGCCAGCGGGATGGATGCGGATTTGCTGTGCGTAATGAGCGATGTGGAAGGGTTATACAATGGCGACCCGCGCAAGGATAAAAACGCCAAATTAATTGACGTGGTACAGGGCGTTACGCCGGAGATAGAAGCCTTGGGCTTTTGTGCTTCTTCGCGCGGCCGCGGCGGGATGAAGACCAAACTGGAAGCCGCCAAGGTGGTTACGCGCTCGGGCGCGGCGATGATTATCGCCTACGGCAAAAAGCCGGGGGCGGTATCCTCATTATTCGGACCTGATTTTAAGGGCACGCTCTTTTTGCCCGTAGAAAATTTACCCGGTAAAAAATTATGGTTGGCCTACGCTACCAATGTGGCGGGCGGGCTTACGGTAAACGCCGGGGCCAAAAAGGCAATGTGCGAAAAGGGCTCTTCCTTGCTCCCTGCCGGAATTACGGCTGTGGCGGGCGAGTTTGAGGCCGGGGACGCTATTTCCATTTTAGACGAAGCCGGGCAGGAATTTGCGCGCGGACTTGTGAATTATTCGTCCAAAGAGTGCCGCAAAATAGCAGGCTGCCGCTCGGAAGACATCGCCCAAAAAATCGGCTATAAAAACTATGACGAAGCCGTCCACCGCGACAATATTGTTTTACTGTGAGGATTTGTATGAACGTATCTGAAATTGCCGCCAAGGCCAAAGAAGCCTCTTATGTATTGGCCGCTTTGCCGCCCGAAGCCAAGGACCGTGCCTTAAACGCTATGGCGTGCGCCTTGCGCGTCCACGCGGACGAAATTTTGCAGGCCAACCAGTTAGATTTGCAGGCCGCCAAAGAAGCCGTAGAAGCCGGAAAAATGAAGCCAGCCCTCTACGAACGTTTAAAATTGACGCGCGACAAACTGGAAACGGTTATCCGCGGGGTGGAAGAAATGGTGGAACTGCCGGACCCGGTCGGACAAGTATTGTCCGCCACGGAACTGGACGAGGGCCTGAACCTGTATAAGATTTCTTGCCCCATTGGCTTAATCGGCGTGATTTTTGAAGCGCGCCCCGATGTGGTGCCGCAAATTGCGGCGCTTACCGCCAAGTCGGGTAATGCCGTTGTATTAAAAGGCGGCAAAGAAGCCCAGCACACCAACGACGCTCTTGCCAAAGTGCTTCAAAATGCCTTATCCACCGTGCCCGGTTATCCGCCCTATGCGCTTAATTTAATTCACTCGCGCGAAGAATCAGCGCAAATGTTGGCGCTGGATAAATATTTTGACTTAATTATTCCCCGCGGGGGCAATTCACTTTTGGCTTATGTAAAGGCTAATACTAAAATTCCGGTATTGGGGCACGCGGACGGCGTGTGCCATATTTATGTGGCCCGCTCGGCGGACGCGCAAGTGGCCAAGCAAATTTGCACCGACGCCAAAACGCAATACCCTTCGGCCTGCAACTCGGTGGAAACCCTGCTGATTGACGAAGCGTGGCCCGAACCCTTTAAAAAGGATTTGCTGGAACATTTGGCAAAACACGGAGTGGAACTGTTCGGCGGGGAAGATATCGCCAAACTGGCCCCGGTGTCCGGCCCGGTGGCGGACTGGCATACCGAATACGGGGAAAAGAAACTCTCTGTTAAGCAGGTTAAAAATATTTTAGAGGCTGTGGAACACATCAACCGCTATGGCTCGCACCATACCGATTGTATTTTAACCGCCAATCACGACGAAGTCCAAGTGTTTATGGATTTAGTAGATTCGGCGGGCGTGTATCACAACGCTTCTACCCGCTTTGCGGACGGATACCGTTATGGCTTTGGTGCCGAGGTGGGCATCAGCACGGGCAAAACGCACGCGCGTGGCCCGGTGGGTTTAACAGGGCTGACGATTTACAAATATAAGTTATATGGAAACGGGCAAATTGTGGCTGATTATGTGGGCCCCAACGCAAAACCGTTTACGCATAGAAAATTAGGGAGCAAATAATGAAATTAGGTTTTATCGGCGCCGGAGAAATGGGCGGAGCCATTATTAAAGGACTTTTAAAGCACGGGTGGCCCAAAGAGGATATTATCGCCTCCGTGCATACGGAAAACTCGGCCGCTAAACTGCGTGGCGAATTGGGGATTGACGCGAGCACGGACAATTTGCGCGTAATCCACGATGCAAACTGGCTGTTTATTGCCGTAAAACCCGCACAGGTGCCGTCCGTATTGGAGCAAATTGTGGCAAGCGGCGTAAACGCCAAGCCACTTATTTGTATGGCTTTGGGGTGGAGCGTGGAAAAAATCCAGCAGGTTTTGCCCAACTGGCCCATTATCCGCATTATGCCCAATACGCCCTTGTCGCTGGGCGAGGGAGTAACGCTCTTCCACTTTGCGGCGGAAACGCCCAAACGCACCCGCCGCGAGGTAATGGGGCTTTTTGACGGGCTTGGAAAGACCTTTGAGGTCTCTTTGCCTGTGTTTGACGCGGCGACGGCTGTTTCCGGCTCGGGCCCGGCGTTTGTGTATTATTTTATTGACGCCTTGGCGCAGGCGGGCGCGGCTTACGGGTTGCCTAAGGAACAGGCGGCGGTGCTCTCGTTGCAGACGGTTATCGGGGCTGCCAAAATGTTGGAAAGCACGGGGCTTTCTGCGGCGGAACTCGCCCAAAAGGTGGCTACTCCCGGCGGTTGCACGGCGGCGGGTATGGACGTTATGGCCGCGTCGGACTTAAAAAAGATTTTGGCTGACACTATTGGCGCAACGGTGGATAAGGCCAAAGCCTTTGCTAAATAACCGGATAATAAACTATAAAAAGGGCGGGCTTTTAAGGCCCGCCCTTTTTGCGCTATTTCCAAAAGTAAAACGCTATAATCACAAGCCCCAAAAGCAGTCTGTAATAAACAAACACATTAAAACTGTGCGTTTTGATGTATTTCATCAGCCAGCCAATGACGAGTAACGCCCCCAAAAACGCGCTGACAAAGCCCCACAAAAGCGGCATATTAAAATCCGCCGGGGCCAAGTGGCGCAGTTCCAAAAGGGTGGCCCCGCCGATAATGGGCGTGGATAACAAAAAGGAAACCCGCGCGCTTGCACTGCGCGATAACCCCAGCAAAAGCGCCGCTGTAATAGTAATACCGCTGCGCGATACGCCGGGCATAAGCGCCAAGGCCTGCGCACAGCCGATAATCATCAACACCTTAAACGTAATGGGCGTATCGGGGTTTTTGCTTCCCTTTTTGTCGGCCCAGCCGAGTAGGCACGCAAACACCATTAAGCAAACGGCTATCATTAGCGGATTTCTAAAAGTATTCTCCGCTAAATCGTTAAGGAAATATCCGGCAACGGCGGCAGGCACCGTGGCGGCGGCCAAATACCACAGTTTACGTCCCTCTTGCGTGGTGGGGCGGGTTAGCCCGTCTTTGATCAGTACAAACCAATCCTTGGCAAAGTACAAAAGCACGGCGAGCAGCGTGGCTGCGTGGAGCATTACGTCAAACGCAAGCCCCTGATATTCCATCCCGCGGAAGTACGGCAACAGGGCCAAATGGGCCGAACTGGAAATAGGCAAAAATTCCCCTAACGCTTGTAATAAACCGAGTAAAACCGCATCAAAAATCGTCATTGGTTACTCTCCAAAGCAGGTTAATTGGGGGCGGTGCGGGTTAACAAAATCCAACACGGCAAAGGAGCCCGGCGCAAAGTGGTGAACTTCTTTGCAAAATAAGTGCAGCACATACGCCACATTGGGGTTGTGGCCGACGGCAATTACCGTATCGTGCTCCTGCATTTGTTCGGCTAAAAATTCGCATACCTCGCGGTCGGCGTGCAGCCCATTTAAAACCGTTTCCTTGGAAAGTTGCCCGCCCAAGGTTTGTTTCAAAATTTCAGCCGTTTGCTCCGCGCGCAAAAGCGGGCTTGTCAAAATAATTTGCGGTACAATTCCGCGCTCTTTTAGGGCCTGTGCGGTTTTTGCGGCTTTTTGTTTGCCTTCGTTAGAAAGCGGGCGTTCGGCGTCCGTATTTACACGGGCTTCTAAGCCGGATAAGGCGTTTGCGTGGCGTACAAGGATAAGTGTTTTCATATTTGCTTCCAAAAATGTAAGATAAAATAATATCTCTATTTTACAATTTTATGAAACTCTTTTACGCCCATTACCCTTCGTTGGAAAATGCCTTCGTCCGTTACGTCCGCAGCGAACGCACGGACGCGTTGGCCCCGTGGCTGGTGATTTGTTCGTCCGGCTTGGTGGTCAGCCAATTAAAAAACCGCTTGGCGCGGGAATTTGGCGCGGCGGCCAATATCCATTTTATGACGGGCGGCGCGCTCGTGTCCGTGCTGGACGGTGAAGCCCCCGGCGCAACCTTGCCGCTTTTGCCGCAAGACAATTTGCGTGATTTTTTAATTAAAAATTTATTGCAGGAGCCGGGCCTAAACCGCTATCCCGCTTCGCGCGGGTTTGTGCAGGCGGTTAAAAGTTCCCTGCGCGACTTGGAGGACTCCTTGGCCGGGCCGGACGTAATAGACGAGTATGTGCGTACCGCTTCGGACACCGCCCTGGAAGCGGACAAGGAGCGGCTTATTTGGTTAAACCGCCTTTACCGCCGTTATTTGCAGGCCCAGCAAAATGTGCCGGGTTACCGTCCGTATCAGGCGGCCTTTGAGCGGGCTCTCGCGCAGGTGGAAAAATCAGCCTTTTTAAAGGGCTTTAAACAAATTGTGTTTTACGGGTTTTACGATATGCCCGGCCGCCAGTTGGAACTGGTGAACCGTTTGCGCGGGCATTACCCGGTGGCGGTTTTTGCGCCGTATATGAACCACCCGGCGTACCGTTTTGCGCGGAAATTTTTTGAGGCTAATTGGCTGTCCTCCGGCGGTGAAAACGCAGAAGTGGACGATTTTGGCGCGTTGGGATCGGCCGCTAAAAGCGTTTTTTCGGCGGGAGAGGGGATAAATGCCCCGGGCGTGCAAATTGTAAGTGCGGGAGATGCTTCCGGCGAGTTGTTTTTTACCGCCAAGGAAATTTTGCGCTTGGTGGAAAAAGAGGGCTACTCCTTTGCCGATATTGCGGTGATTGCCCGCACGGCTACTCCCTATCAGGACGAACTGCGCCGCGTGTTTAAGCAAAACTGTATTCCGCTTAATGCGTCTTTTTCGTACCCGGTTACGCATTACCCGCTGGGCGTGTTTTGTTTGAATTTATTTGCCCTAGCGCAAAATGGTTTTGAGCGTAACCTCGTGCTGTCGGTGGTGTCGTCGCCGTATTTTAAACACGCTTCCAAAAATAAATGGCGCGCGCTTATTTCGCGCTCGCTCGTAAACCGCGATTTTAGCCAATGGCAAGATTTGTTGCCGCAAACCAAGAATTACGACCCGGAATTTTTGTCGTGGTTGACGCATATCAAAGACCGATTGGAACAATTGGGCCGCGCGGCGGAGTGGGGCGTATTGTCGCAGGAAGCCTTGGCTTTATTGCGCGAACTGACGGACGAGGAAACCTTTGAGGGCAAAGAAGCGGAAATTTACCGTGCTGTGTGCGAGCGCATACAAAGTTTGGCTTCGTATGGGGTGCTGCGCGCGCAGGCGCAGGCGGGCGAGTTTTTGGAAGAATTGTCCGATGCTGTGCGCGGGCTTACGTTTAACGAGGCCGAAACCGTCCGCGGCGGAGTAGTGTTTACCGACGCCGTGCGTGCACGCGGGCTTTCGTTTAAGGCGGTATTTTTACTGGGGCTGAACGATAAAATTTTCCCTCTTTTAATGCCCGAGGACCCCGTTCTGCGCGACTATTACCGCTATGTATTGCGCGACGTGCTGGGCTATTGGATTAACCAAAGTTTGGATAGGGGTGATGAGGAAAAACTCTTCTTTTTTGCGGCGGCTACTTCGGCGCGGGAAAAATTATACGCCCTGTATGCGCGGTGCGGTTCGGACGGGAAAGAGGTTTCTCCTTCGGTTTATTTGGCGGAACTGGCCCGGGCTACGCTTATTAACTGGCAGGCGGACTGTGCGTTGCGGGTCAGCGGGCGGTTTAGCGAAAAATTATCGGCCGTTGCCGAGGATTTTTTAACGCCTAAGGAACTTTCTTACACCTTTATTTTTAATCCGGAAAACGCCGCTAAAAAATATGAGTTGGCGCAGCTGCTGACGCCGGGGATTAAAGACGCTCTTGCCGCCGCGGGCGAACTGGCCAAAAACGGCCCGCTAAACGCCTATGACGGCGTAATTAGCAGCGGGGCGGAAATTTTTGCGCAGGAAGATAAGTTGGGTTTTTCGCCTTCTACTTTACAAAAGTTGGGCCAATGCCCGATGCGTATCTTTTTTGAAAAGGGCCTTAAACTGCGCCAAGACGACGACCCGTTAAGCCGCCAGGAGTTGCCGCCCAATTTGCGCGGAACTGTTTATCACGAAATTTTAAAGGATTTCTACGAAGATTTATTTAAGCGCGGGCTTACGCACGATTTGTTTGACGAGGCCGCCTTGGAATATTTAAACCAAGCGGTTGAAAAACATTACCGCGCAGACAGTTACCGCCAGTTTGGCATTTACCCTGTGGTGTGGGAACTCTTGCTGCAAAACATTAAGGACCTGCTGGGTGAATTTGTTTTGGCTGATTTGCACGACCAAGGTGATTTTGTGCCCACCAAGTTTGAAATTCCCGTTTCGTTGGAGCCCTCTGAAAGCCTGCCCCTGCGTTTGCGCGGGATTATTGACCGGGTGGACATAGACGAAGTCCATAAACTCTTCCGCATTGATGATTATAAATCCACCCGTAAGGGCACAAAAGATTTAGCGTCGGATATTTTCAAACATCTTATCTTCCAGCCGTTTATATATGTGCTGGTCGCACGCCAACTGCCGGAACTGAAAGGGTACAACTCGGCAGGTTCTTGCCTATTGGCTATTGCTCCCAAATACCACCGCAGCGACTTGCCGCCCGCCGCGTTTGAAGATGTATTGCCGCGCGCGTGCCAATTTTTGGTATTGCTGACGGATTATGTAAAAAACGGGGTTTTCTTTATTAACCCCGATGACAAAAAGTGCCAATATTGTCCGTATGCGGCGGCTTGCCGCCGGGATAGTTTTAAGTCGCTTTTGCGTGCGCGCAAGAGTGCGGCCTACAAATCGTTACAGGAGGCAGTCAAATGAGTTTTACCGAAGACCGCTTGCAGGCGCAAACGCGTATGGGTGTGAATATTGTGGTGGAGGCCGGGGCCGGTACGGGCAAAACCACCCTGTTAATTGACCGCCTGTGTTTGGCGGTGCTGGCGCAAAATACGCCGGTTGAAAAATTGGTCGCGCTGACGTTTACCGAAAAAGCCGCCGCCGAAATCAAAACGCGCTTTGTCGCCAAATTGCAAAATTTAGTGGCCGCCGTTAAAAAGGGAACCCAGGATAGCACTTTGTCGCTCTTGCGGGAGTATTTCCCGTCGGTAAAGCCCGATGAGTTGGTAAAACGGGCCGAGGCGGCGCTCTCGCGCTTGGACCGCGCTTCTATCGGCACGATTCACGGTTTTTGCGCCGATATTTTAAAGTCCTTTCCGCTGGAAGCCGGGCTTTCGCCCAATGCGCAAATTGATGCGGGGCAAAAGGCCGCGCAACTGTTTAACGCGCGTTGGAACGCTTTTTTGGATAGCGAACTGGGGGTAAATGCACCCCGCGCCGCCCAATGGAAGCAGGTGTTGGCGGAAATTTCCCTGCCGGACTTAAAAGACTTCGCGGCGGAACTGTGCAGCGGCAAAATAGAATCTTACGATTATTACGCCCACCAAAATTTGCTGGCTTCCTCGTGCTTGGAAAAAGCCGCGCGCGCCCAGGAAATGGCGGAGTCTTTTTCGGCGGAAGTGAAGAAGCCCCGCAAGGTGGAAAAAATGCTATTGTGGGCGGCGGAATCTTTAAAACGGACTGCGGCTTTTTTAAAGGGGGAAACTCCGGCCGAACCCGAAGGGGAATACGTTAAACTTTCTTCCAATGACCAAGCCAAAGGCTGGGATGACGAAGCGTTTGACGAGGCTTGCTCACTCGTGGATTTTGCGGGCAAAACCACACCCGAAAAACAACGCCTGTTTCTGGCCGCGTATGACTTGGTAAAGGATGTAACCGCTCTTATTAGGCAGGACTACGCGCGGGAAGGATTATTGAGTTTTGACGATTTGATTGTTAAAACCCGTAACTTATTGTTGCAAAATCCGTCCGTGCGGGAACAGTTAAAAGCCAAATTTGACGTGTTGTTTATTGATGAGTTCCAAGATACGGACCCTGTACAGGGGGAACTGCTGCTGTTTTTAGCCGAGGCCAAAAACACGCGCGCTTTCCGTTGGCAGGATGTGCGTTTGGAGCCGGGTAAATTGTATGTAGTGGGCGACCCCAAACAGTCCATTTACCGCTTCCGCGGGGCGGATATTACGGCGTATGAACTGTTTACCGATTTGATTTTGCGCCAAGGCGGCGAAAAGTGCTTTTTGCAGGAGAACTTCCGCAGTACGCCCGAAATTGTGGAAACCGCCAACTCCATTTGTTCCCGCGCAATGATTCAGCAAACGGCCTTTCAACCCGCTTATGTGCCCATTTACACCAGTAAAACGGTGCGCAACGGGGCCGTGCAATGGGTTTTTGTGCCCGCACCCGAAGGGAAATTGCCTTCCGCAGACGATTTCCGCGATAACCAAGCCGAGTGCATAGCCGACTGGATTAGCCAAAATGTAGGCGTTTTAACCTTGGCGGATGGAAGCAAATTGCAATACAAGGATATTGCCCTGCTCACGCGCGCCGCCACTACTGCTACGCCCTATACCGAGGCCCTACGCCGCCGCGGCATAGCCTTTAACGTGGAAACGGACAAGAAATTTTACCGCAAACAGGAAGTAAGCGACTTTTTGAACTTTTTGCGCGCCGTATCGGACCCGGACGATAAAATTTCACTTGCCGGGGTACTGCGCAGCCCGCTATTTGGATTTACGGACGAGGAATTGTATCAAGTGGCCAAACGGGGGGAACTTTCCCTTTATGTGCGGCCCACGGACGAAAAACTTTCCCGCGCGTTTGCCGTTTTAAATAAATATGCCCGCTTGGCCGGGCGCAGAGGGCTAAAAGATTTCTTAACCGATATTTTAGAGGATACCTTTTTGCCCGAAGCGTGCGCGGCCTCGTACGAGGGCGAACGGACGCTGGGCAACTTAAAGCGGCTGGTGGGGCTGGCGGACGGTTATGCGGCGGACGGCCCGGCTTCGCTGGCGCAATTTTTGGCGGACGTGCAAACCTTACTGGAAGAACATCCGGACCGCTTGGGGGCTTCCACCACCGACGATGCGTTGGATGCGGTGTCTGTACTAACGGTGCACAAGTCCAAGGGGTTGCAGTTCCCGGTGGTTATTTTGGCGGATATGACGAAGAAGGATTCCTCTTCCTCCTCTGACCCGGTCCTGCATATTTTTTCTTGGCAGTACAATATGCACGGCCTAAGGGTGGGGAAAATCTGCGATGTAAATTTAGCCTTTTTGGAAGAAGAACAAAAAAAGCACGGCAAGTGCGAAGAAGTCCGCGTGCTGTATGTGGCTTTAACGCGCGCTAAGGAAAAATTGCTGTTGGTGGCCGATGCTCGCAAGGGGGCCGTAAAGGCCGCCGCTCCGTTTGCGTCTGCCGGGTTGTTCCCGGACGAGGAAACCTTGCCCAAAGAAGTGTCGGACGGGGAATTAACCGTACCCGTGGAATACGCCGCGTATGAGCCGCCAGAAAATTTCCGCTACCGCCATAACGAGTACGCCGCGAACCCAGAAACGGCCCAAAATATTAAGCATTGGCGCGAGGTATATGAGGAGCGTTTGGCTCGCTACCAAAAGTGGATTAGCGGGGACCACTTGCGCGCCCCCAGCGAAATGGCTGACCCTAATTTATTGACGGAGGAACAGCGCGCCGGGGCCGAATTGGGCACGGTGTGCCACCGGGCGTTGGAATTAATGCTCGCGCAAAAGCAGCCTCCCGAGCAGGCCGTTGTATCGGCCGCCGCACAATGCGCCGTACCCCACCGGGCCGGAGATGCACGCAAGGTATTATTGCCATTTACGACGAGCCCGTTATTTGCCGAACTTTCCGCTTGCCGGGTGTTGGCGTGCGAAATGCCTTTTTCGTATTTAGAGGAAAACGGCGAGGTGGAATCCGGCGTAATGGACGCCGTATTAACAGGGGCGGATAACCGCGTGTGGATTGTGGATTACAAAACGGATAAAGTAAAACCGGGGCAGGAAAAGCAATTATTAGATAAAAAGTACCGCTTGCAGTTGGACGCTTACCGCCGGGCGGCCGAAAAGATTTTTCCCGGGCGTTCGGTGCGGTGCAGCGCCGTTTTTGTGCGCACGTTTGCGGCGGTGGACTTATAAAAGTTACAATATAAAAAATCAGAAGGAGGGGTAGTATGTTTGATAAATTAGGACAATTAAAAGATTTGTGGAAACTTAAAAGCCAAATGGAAGAAATCAAAAAACGCTTGGACAATATGGTAATCAAGGTGGACAGCCCGCGCCATTTGTTTGAGGTAACCATTTCCGGCTCGCAGGAAGTGAAGGAAGTGCGCGTGGACGCGCTGATTAAAAACTTTGGCGAGGCGGAAATCGCAGAGGATTTGAAGGCCGTTATCAATAAGGCCGTGCGCGATAGCCAAGGTATGGCCGCGCAGGCAATGGGCAGTTTCGGTATGCCGAAAGCATAAACCTGCCGGGACCAAATATTTTATGAAATACAACCGCTTGGGACGAACGGAGTTATTCCTTTCCGCTATGGGCCTGGGCGGTTGGTCTTTTGGCGGCGGGTTGGATTGGGGAAAAACGGACGAAAAAGACGTATTAAACACCATTTCCGCTGCGCTGGACGCAGGGATTAACTGGATGGATACCGCGCCGATTTACGGGGAGAGTGAAGCCCTTATCGGCCGCGCCGTAAAAGGCCGCCGCCAGCAGGTATTGCTTGCAAGCAAATGCGGACTCGTCAAAAACGGCTCTTGGACGGACCACGATTTGTCCCCGCAGACCCTTATCCGCCAACTGGAAACCTCGCTTTCCCGCTTGCAAACCGATTATTTGGACCTGTATCAAATCCATTATTTAGACTCAAAAACACCCCTAGAAACAGTCTTGGAAACGCTAACTAAGTTACAATCGCAAGGCAAAATCCGCTATATCGGCGTGTGCAATTTTACGGCGGACGACTTGCGCCAAGCCTGCGGGCGGACTTCTGTCGCCAGCGTGCAAAACGAGTATTCTCTTTTGCACCCGCAAAAGGGCGAAGCGGTATTTTCCGCTTGCCGCGAACTGGGCGTTGGGTTTATCGGTTATGGCACCTTGTGCGGGGGAATATTAAGCGGCAAGTATAAGAAAGAGCCCAATTTCCGCCGCGCAGACGCCCGAAATTATTTTTATAAATGCTACCGCGGCCCGGCCTTTGAAGAGGCTTGCAAAACCGTTTTGCGCGTTAAAAATGTGGCCCAAGAATTGGGCGTTCCGCCCGGAGCGGTGGCGGCTGCGTGGGCGCTTGCCACCGGGGCTGTAAGCGTGCTCGTAGGGGCGCGTACGCCCGGACAAGTGCGCCAAAATGCGTTGGGGGCGGACCTGCCTTTATCCGCGCAACAATTATTATATTTGGAGGGAAAACCGTGTACCTGCCTGATGAAATAGAAAAATATTTACTGGCTCTTTTGCCTGCCTTGGGCGTAAACAAACTGCGCGAACTTACGCGCCTTGTGTATGAAATTTGCAAAAGGGAAAAGGCGTCTATGCAAGCGGTTTTGCCCGTGCAAAAAAATCTCACCTTTGAAGTGGCCAAAAAACAGTTACTTGCGCGCCGCTATCCCGTCAATTTTAAAACTGCGCCCAAGAACCGCTTTTATTTGCCCAAGTTGGAATTAAACCCGGCCTTAAAGGCGGATTTAACCGAGCGGCCCTTTTATCCCAAAACCGTTTATATTGAAACTTCGGTGGCGGACAGCGAACTGGCCGCGCGGGTGCGGAGCGCTTTCCCCAAGGCTGAATTTAAGGAAACAGACGGCAAAACACAAGTGGGCAGCCCTAACTTTTCCAAACGCTTGGAAACCTTGCTCATCCACCACGAAAAGTACGACTTTTTAAAGCCCTGCCCGTGCTCGTGCGCGGCGGCGGGGTGCGGATACAATTTAGTTAATTTGGGCTTCGGCTGCCGCTTTGAGTGCGAGTATTGTTTTTTGCAGCAGTACCAAAATTTGCACGCGGTACTACTACCTGCCAATGTGGAGAAATTTTTGGCCAAAATTGACGGAGCCACTTTCCATAAAGGCCCGTTTGACCGCCCGCGTATCGGCAGTGGGGAGTTTACCGATTCCTTGGTATTTGACGATTTGACCCAATACTCCCAAAAGATTGTGCCGTTCTTCCGCGAGCGCCCGCATTTGCAGTTTGAATTTAAAACCAAAAGCGTAAACATCGGCGGGCTTTTGCAGGTGGGCGGATGTGAAAATGTGGTCGTTTCGTGGTCGGTCAATTCCGCTAAAATTACGGATTACGCCGAGCATTTTACCCCCAAATTGTCTGCCCGTTTGGCGGCGGCCAAGCAGGTGGCAAGTGCCGGGTACCGCTTGGGCTTTCACTTTGACCCGGTGGTTATTTACGACGGCTATCAAGCGGACTATGCCCGCACCGTGCAGGAAATGGCCGACACCTTGCCTAATGACAAGGTGGCTTGGATTAGCGTGGGAACGTTGCGGTTTAGCCGGGAACTTAAAAAAATGGTGGAAAACAGATTCCCGGACAACACGATTTTGGACGGGGAATTTTTGCTGGATTTTGACGGCAAAATGCGCTATGGGGACGGCCAGCGCGTGGAAGCGTACCGCTTTTTGGTGCCGCTTTTGCGCAAGGCATTTCCCAAGGCACACGTCTATTTGTGTATGGAAGACCCGCAAATTACCCGCGGCTTTTTGTTATAATTAAACTGTTGTACAAAGTCTAGAAGACTAAAAAATTTAATCTGTTTTTGGAACCGTATGCAGAATACGGTGAGCATTGCAAAATGCACATTCCGAGTCCAAAAACAGCCGATTTAGGCGCAAAATTGCCGGACTAATTACCCGGCGGTTTTGTGCCGAGCGTTTATTGCCGCCTTCGGGTGGCAATAAACCGCGGCTGTTTGTATTTGGGTTACTCGGAATGGGTATAAAGGCCAAAAAGTGGTGTTATTTTAAGGTCTTAAATAGTATTTT
>ERZ808240.176-NODE-176-length-87919-cov-5.295912_pt1 | contig 87919 bp, 73 predicted proteins | sample MGYA00521084_ERZ808240 | MGnify/ENA primary metagenome ERZ808240 (study PRJEB31516, sample SAMN03275571) | gut metagenome | biome: mammalia-associated habitat; material: feces | host: Papio cynocephalus | place: Kenya | collected 2012-08-06 ...
ATGATGTTGAAGGTGGTTCTACTTGTTTAAAATGCCATGCGTATCGAATGGATATTGCTTATAAATATGCTTATGAACATAAGTATGAATATTTTACAACCGTCATGTCTGTTTCCAGTAAAAAGCCATCACATGATTTAAATGTGATTGGATTGAATTTAGAAAAGAAATATCCGACCACCAAATTTTTGATTGCTGATTTTAAAAAAGAAAATGGTCAACTCATCGGCATTAAAATATCGAAAGAAGAAAAAATGTATCGACAAAATTATTGCGGATGCAAATACTCTTTAATTGAAAGAGACAAAAGAAATAATCAGTGATATTCTTTAAGTAATTTTTGATAATTTTTTTTAGCTTCTTCATCATTTTTAAAAATTAATGTGATTTTATTATTTGCAAGTTCAACTTTAATATTTTTACTACTACCTTTGATTTCTCTTCTCAGCGATTCGACATCTCTATTTGAAAGGTTGCCTGCAAGAATTTTATTTAATAGTTCTTTTTGACTATTTTTATCAAAATTAATCAAGTTTCTTGCTATTGTGTACGTGATTTTATCCTCTTTTAATGCTTTTAAAACAGTATTATCTAACTGTTCTAATCTTTTGATATTTCTAATTTGTGAGATAGATATATTTAAAAGATCTGCTATTTTATAATCATCATATCCTTCTTCATTCAATTTTAAAAAGAAGTGAGTCAAAAACAAAATATTGTATTTTCCTTTTTGCAAATAATAATAAATAAATTTAATTTTTTCTTCTTCAGTTAGTGAAATAGCATAGATTTGAATCACGCTCTCTTTACTTAAAAAAATAAATCTATATAAATTATTAATCAATATATAATTACCATTTTCTTTAAAAGCAATAAATGGTTCAACTGATGATATCTTCTCTTTATTTAAGTTATTTTTGACTTCAGAAAGAAGTTTAAAATCATATAATTTAGAAAGATTAACATCACTAATATCAACATTTAATAAAGGTAAGTCAGTCAGTGATTTTTCAATTTTAGAGACTACTTCCTCATTGCTTTTATATTTGTTAACAAGGGAAGAAATATCAATTCTTGTGTTTCTTTTCGACATATTCCATCACCTCTCTAGCTAGTGCTAAATATGAAAGAGAACCCATAGAAGATGGTTTGTAATAATTGACAGGGAGAGCATTTAACGTAGCCATTGGAATGGAAACATTTCTTGGAATAACACAAGTAAAAACTTTATCTTTAAAATCTTGTCTGATATTGCTTAGCATATCAACATTCATCTTAATTCTTTGATCATACATGGTTATTAAAAATCCCATTATTTCCAAATTAGGATTGCTTGTCCTTTGAATTTGAGTAATTGTTGCAAGAAGCTGTGCTAAAGCATCAATTGCAAAATATTCACATTGAACAGGTATTATTAGACTACTAGCAACATTTAAAGCATTCAGTGATAGGTATCCTAAAGATGGAGGACAATCCATTATCACATAATCAAAAAGTGAGACATATCTTTCAGAAAGAATTTCTTTAAGCCTATCGGTTGGTGCTTTCATATCACGTTGAAATAATTTAGTTTCAACCATTGCTAAATTTAAATTGCTAGGTACAATTGACACATTTACAACATTGGTTTTCCTAATAGCTTTTTTTAGTTCAACTTCATTTAAAAAAAGTTCAGACATTGTCCTTTTTAGTGTCGATGAATCAATACCTAACGCCATCGAACAATTGCCTTGTGGATCTAAGTCAAGAAGAAGAACTTTCTTGTTATATCTTGCAAGAGTTGAAGCTAAGTTGTAGGCGGTAGTAGTTTTCCCAACTCCACCTTTTTGATTTATGACGGCTATCTTTTCAGTCATACAAACATTTTACTCTCATAATCAAAATATATAAATACTTTTTGACTTTTTCTTGAAAATAAAGGTCAAAGCTACTATATTATTATAGTTATGCGTGCTATTCGCTTATTGGAGGTTTTCTCATGAGAAATAAAAGGTCATTTTTTGCCTTGTTACTTACTCTCTCTACAGTCATGACTTCATGTAAAAAAACTGAAGACTACACCTATCCTGGTGCTGATTTTAGGGAAGGTAAAATTGTTTATGTAAACGGCAAAGAATACAAATACAAAGATATCTACAAACTTTTTGATGGAAAGAAAGAATCTGCAAGTGCTTATTTTTCCATTGCTAAAAGTGTTTTGACTCAGTTAGTTACTGAAAGAACATCGGCTATGAAGACTATTGTTGATGATAAGATGGAAGATTATCGTGATCAATGGAATACAAATGCTAAAAACAACAATACTTCCTATGAAGAAGAAAAACAAAAAACTTTATCTAGTGAAGGCGTTTTAGATGAAGCAGCTTTAGAAAACAAGCTATATGTCAATCAACAAACTACTGAAAATGAAAATAATTACTTTAAAGATAACCCAGGTGCTGATGATTACACCTACTATATATCTGAAGATGTAACTAAAAAGTTTGTTACTGATAACCTTCCATATCATGTCTCACACATCTTAGTGAAGGTTGATGCTTCAAGTGATGGTGAAGGTTTATCAAATGGTAAGATTTCAGCAGATAATGCAACTAAGATTGGTACCACTATTAAAAACCTTATTTCCAGTGATTCATTTGGATCAGTTGCTCAACAACTTTCTGATGATTCAGGCAGTGCTAAAACATATGGTGAACTCGCTGATTCTTCAAATGGTGTAGCTATGGAAAAAAGAACCTCTTACATCAATGAATTCAAATTAGGTATCTATGCTTATGATGCATTTGTCAATAAAAACACTGGTAGTGGAACTAATACTACTTTAAAGAAATCTCTTCGTGTTCCAGGTCAAGAATTAGATGATGGTTCTCAAGATACATCAGTTTCTAGTGAGATTGCTGATACAAGTATCTATAAAAAACAAGTGTTTGGTATTCCTTTATCTGTTGCTTTAACAATGTCTTATGTCGCTAGTAAAGATAAAGCTGATTCAGGTAGTAAGCCAACTAATGCTAGTGAAAATCAATATCCTAGAAATATCTATTTTAATAACTACTTCAATCAACACTCTGTATCATTTATTTATAATGATGCTGATGAATACAAAGCTAATTTCTTAGCTGATATAAAAGCAACTTATGGAAATGATGATACTTATAAAGATATTGCCTATGTTTCTAAAGCTGATGCAACTAGTGCTGGTGGTGATGCTAACAAATCAGTTGAAGCTTTACTTCCTACAAGATATGAAGAATATAGGTCAATTCAAGAAACTCTTGATACTTATATAGGTTCCAAAGATAAAAGAACCGATGCCTATAGTAAGAAGTTTAAATCATTTACTGAAGTTGCTGCCGCTGATGCTAAACTTGTTTCATACAAAGGCAGTTATCAAAAAAATTCAGCTAAAGATGAATATTATGCAACAAACAAAGTAACTGCACTCGATACTTCAGATAAAGATATCTTGACTGATGAAAGAGGTAATCCAATTATTGTCGTAAGAGGCGGTTCTGATTCATATCAAGGAATTCATTTCATCACTGTTAATAAAAATCCATTCAATAATACTGGCATTGATGAAAATAATTACAAATACTGGTCTATTACTATTCCTGATAGTTCTAAAACTGGTGCTGCTTATTCAACCGATTATTCAACAAATCCATCATTTATCAATTTTGTTAATGATTCTTCAAGTCAAAAAACAACCTATAAAGATAGAGCAACCATGATCAGAAATGATATCAAAGCTGCTAATTCTTCTTTACAAACATATGACTTATGGGAATACAACTTACAAAAATATAAAGAAAAATATAATGTTGACTTCTTAGAATTATTAGGCGATAAGAAAAATACTATTGTCTCATATGTTAACTCTAGTAAGAAAGGTACCATTTCTTCATCAAGCGATACCCTAGATTCAAGTTGGGAATCATATATTAAAAAACTCACTTATGACGAAAATATTGCCAAACCTAGAGATATGATTCCAACAGTTTGTATTGGTTATTTCAATAGAGGTTCTTACTCTATTAAAACTAAAGATCCAAATGATTCATCTAAAACTGTTGATACATATATAGGAGGTGCTTGTCATGTCAGTAAATAAAAAATTCAGAAAGTCTATTTCATTTTTAGCTTTAGGTTTACTTTTAAGCTCATGTGGTTCTTCTACACCAGTTAAATATCCAGAAGATTATAGTGATAAAGTCTTTGATAATAGTGCTTTAGATGGCAAAGAAGATTCACCAGTTGATGGAAATGACTGGAAACATTATTATGATAATGTTATTTCTTCATCAAGTGATGTTTATAAGAATGCTTTGAATCAAATTTTGCTTGATATTTCTAAATATGCTTATAACAATGATGGAACTGCTGGTGGTGATGTAACTCACATATTAAATGATTTCAATGATAAAAATTCAGTTTATTTAGGTACTAACACTTCTACTGGTGATTACGATAACCTTTTAAATCGTGCTAAAAATTCCATGTTAGCTCTTGCTCAAGATACTAATTATATTAAAGATAATTTATTCTATGAATCAAAATTTGTTGCCGCTCAACAACTCGCTTATACCTTAGGTGAAAATTTTGATGATAGCAAGATAAGCAAAGCTGGTAGATTTGTTCCTAAAAATGCTACTTATGAACAAATCTTCACAGGTGATTACTCTCATTATATGGAAACCACTTATTATGATGATTTAAGAATGCAATATTTGACTGCTGATTACATCTATAATAAGTCCTATGCTTCAATTGGTAACTCTACTGCTAGAAAAGTTCAAGTTGTTGCTTTAACTGATAGAAGCGATAATGTCGGTGCTGCTAAAAGATTGCTTACTGCTTATGTAAGAGATTATATTGCAGGTACTGGTAGCGATACTTCTAAAGTTGGAACTGATCCTAACTTTGAAATATTACAAACCATGTGGAAAGGTGTCACTTCTGATTTTGTAAAAGAAATCGATCCCGATTATGTTAGCAGATATCCTAGTTCATTATTCTTAACTGCTGATCAACAAACATGGTTAAAAAATAAAAATAATAACCTCATCTCTGATTCTTCTTCTGAAATGCTTATTGGTTCTACTATGTCTGATAAGAAAAAACTTGATAAGATGAAACTTACAGGTGATCCTGAACATGATCAAGATGCCTACGCTAACAAAGATTCTTCACTTGAATCTTCTTATACTGATTCTTATACTCACTCAGTTGAGATTGGTCTTAGAAATAAAATTGATACTACTTTGAGTGCCAATTATGTTACAACTGGAATTTTCACTTCTAGTGATGATGTAGGCGGTGTTCCAACATCATTAAAAAATAATATTTTCTCTGTCAATTTAGCAACTGATAAAGATACAGTTGATAAGATGAAAAATAAGAAAGATAAAGACGGAAACGATTCAGCTGATTATGTTTCAATCGATGGTGTTTCCATCTTCCAAAATGATGGTAATAGATATATCATCAATAATGGTAGTGTCTCTTCTGACGATAATAAAATCATTCACTATGATTCAGATAACAAAATCTACTACATTGTTAGAATCTTAGATGTTGTTTCAAACTCTGCTTTAAATCAAAATTCAACAACTTCTATGTATGATACAGCTAGCAAGAAAGAACAAATTGCTCGTGAAGTCGCTTTCAAACTTGCTGATTCTGATACTTATCAAAAAGAAGCAACCATCTACTATCTTAGAAGATCTAATCTTGATATCTCTGATGATGCATTCTTAACTTATCTTAAAGACAATTATAAAGATTTATTTAAGACTACTTCACCATACGATAGTGAACCAAAGATTGCTTTTAAATCTAGATAAATAATATAAGAAGGCTACATAAAGTAGCCTTCTTTTTAAAAAAGAGGTAAATAAATTATGGATTCTTGTATTTTTTGTAAAATAATAAGAGGTGAAATTCCTTCTTATAAAGTCTATGAAGATGAACTGGTCATCGCTATTTTAGATGTTAATCCATCAAGTAATGGGCACACGCTTGTTATGCCTAAAGAACATTTCAGTGATGTAACAACTACTCCTAAAAATATTCTTGACCACTGTTTTGAAGTGAGTCAAGTTATCGCCCAAGCTCAAATCAAACAGCTTCATGCAACTGGTGTTAATATCATTACTAATGCTGGAAAAAGTGCAGGACAAAGCGTCATGCATTTTCATATTCATGTCATTCCACGTTATGAAAATGATGGACTTGACATCTCGCTTGGATTCCCAATTAAGAAAATTGAAAATAAAGATATGCTTCTTCTTTGCGATTCAATTAAAAAAGGCATTTAATATTAATTTTTGATATCATATTTCTATTATTTAAATGTCTAATAAAGTAAAATATATAGTTGTTAAACTATATATTTTTGCTATGGAGGTTGTATGTCTCAACTTGAAATAAAAAATCTAACTGTCAGTGCTGTTGGACAGTCAAATAATATTTTAAATGATGTTTCTTTAAGTGTTGATAAAGGGGATATTTTAGCACTTCTTGGTCCTAATGGTCATGGAAAATCGACACTTTTAAATACTATCATGGGTTCAACTTTTTATACTGTTAATGATGGTGATATTCTTTTAAATAAAGAATCTATTTTAAATGATGATGTGACAACAAGAAGCAAAAAAGGTATCTTTATGGCTTTTCAAAATCCACCTGAAATTCCTGGTGTCATAACCATGGACTTTCTTAAAGCAAGTATGAATGCACATCTTGATAAACCAGTCTCCATCTATTCTTTTTATAAAGAAGTCAATGCTGTTTATAATAAAGTAAATTTAGATGATGATTTAATAAATCGTTATTTGAATGACGGTTTTTCTGGTGGTGAAAAGAAAAGAAATGAAATACTACAACTTCTTTTATTAAAACCTCAAATATGCATGCTTGATGAAATCGATTCTGGTCTTGATTTTGATAGTATCAAAATGATTGCTGATATTATTAATGATTTAAAAAAAGAAGGCACCACCTTTATTATCATATCTCATTATCAAAAATTATTAGAGCTTGTTAAACCCAATAAAACAGCTATTTTAGTTAATGGTAAAGTTGTGTTAGAAGGTGATTATTCTCTTTCTTTAAAGGTTGCAACTTCAGGATATTCATTTTTAGAAAAAGAATATCACATTGATATATCAAAAAAAGAAAAGAAGCAAGTCATGCTTGAATCATGTGCTGTTAAAAAGAGATAAATATGAATATTATTAATCAAAATATCAAAACTAAAATTATCAAAGAAGATCAAAATTTAAATTATATCTTTTTAAATGAAGATAATTATAATATTGATGAAACAATTGAAGTTTTAGAAAATGTCAATTTAAATTTCTTAATTGGTGATTTTAAAGCCTCTAATAAAGATATTAATTTAAGTTTTAATTTACATAGAAATGCACGTGTATATGTTGATGTTATCTCAATTTCACGTTTATCTTTTATTAAAAAATTTCATATATGTATCAATCATCTTGAAGAAAATTCATATTCAAGATGCAAGATGATTGGAATCAATGATGATAATGCTACTTTAATTTTTAAAGGGGATTCTTTTATTAAAAATGGTGCTAAAAATTCTGATACAATTCAAGAAGCAAGAATAACCAATTTATCATTTGATTGCAAATCAGAAGCTAGCCCTGGCTTATATATTAAAGAAAATGATGTCAAAGCAAGTCATAAAGCTAGTCTTGGCAGTTATAATGAAAATGATATCTACTATTTATTGAGTCGTGGTTTGACATTAAAGGAAAGTAAATTACTAATATCAAATGGACAGCTTTATCCTATCATTTCAAAAATTGACGATGAAAATATAAAAAACGATATTGAATTAACAATAAAGGAGATTTTAAAATGAACCTTGGTAAAAATATAAGACAAGATTTTCCAATGTATAATGAAAATGGAAAATATAAAAACGTTCCTCTTCATTATTTAGATAATTCTGCTACTACTTTTAAACCATATCCTGTCATCAAAGCTATCAATAATTATAATTATCATATGACATGTAATGCTCATCGTGGTGATTATACTTTAGCATATGATGTCTCATCTGCTTTTGAAAAAGCCAGAAGTGAAATAGCTTCTTTTATAAATGCAAAAAATGAAGAAATTATTTTTACTTCCTCCACAACCATGTCTTTAAATGAACTAGCTTATATGCTTGAAGATACTCTTTTAGAAGGTGATGAAGTAGTCATTTCTAAACAAGAACATGCTTCTAATGTTTTGCCATGGTTTAATTTAAAGAAAAGAAAAGGTATTGAGATCAAATATGTCGACATTGAATCAGATGGAAATATTCTTCCTTCTAAACTTGAAAAAGTGATGAGCAGCAAAACTAAGATAGTTTCACTTGCTAGTGTATCTAATGTTTTGGGTTATCCTCTTGATGTTAAAGCTTTAGCTAAAGTTGCACATGATAATAATGCCATATATATTGCTGATGCTGCTCAAAGTATTGCTCATAATAAAACTGATGTTAAAGACTTAGATGTCGACTTTTTATGCTTTTCTGGTCATAAAATGCTAGGCCCAACTGGTATTGGTGTTTTATACGGGAAAATTGATAGTTTAAAAAGACTTGATCCAGTCTTTTTAGGTGGAGAAATGAATGCACGTTTTTATAGTGATTCAACTTATACTTTAGCAGATATTCCTTTAAGATTTGAAGCTGGTACTCAAAATATTGCAGGCGTTTTAGGTTTAGCTGCTGCCTGTTCTTATTTAAATAAAATCGGTTTTGAAAATATTTCATATCATGAATTAAAATTAAAAAAGCACCTGATTGAATTATTAAGGCAAAATAATGACGTTGTTATTTATAATGAGTTATCTCCTTCAGGCATTATCACTTTTAATGTTAAAGATGTTTTTTCACAAGATGTCGCTTCATATTTATCTACTTATGGAATCTATGTAAGAACTGGTACTCACTGTGCCAAGCTTTTACCTGAAGTTATTGAAGCTGATACAACTATCCGTGCTTCATTATATATTTATAATGACATTGATGATGTTGATGAATTAGCTACAAGATTGAAATCAGCAAAGGAGGATTATTTAAATGCCTTTTTCTCTAAATGATGAAATGATGAGAGAAATCATCATTGATCACTATAAAAATCCTCGTAACAAGGAAGAAATAAATGATAATAGATATATAACTATTCATATGGATTCAGCTAGTTGCATCGATGATATTTATCTTCAAGTTCTAATTATTGATAATAAAATAGAAGATATGAAATGGCATGGTACAGGTTGTACTATCTCTTTAGCAAGCACTTCTATTTTATCAACTATGATTAAAGATATGAGCGTTGATGATGCTGATTCATTAATAAATTCCTTCAATGAATTTTTATTAGGACATGATGAAAGTGAAGAAAAATTAAAAGAATTATATGCTTTTAAAAATGTCAATAGACAGCCATCAAGAATCACTTGTGCTAATATCTCTTTTAGAGGATTAAAAGAAGCTTTAGAGGAGTATCAAAAAAATGAAAAATAAAGATGAGAAGATTTTAGTTGATGATGATTCACGTGCTAAATTTGAATTTAGAGACAAACAAAAATCTATTTTTAAAACTGAACGTGGATTAAGTGAAGATATAGTTAAAACTATTTCTAAAATCAAAAATGAGCCTCAATTCATGTTAGATTTTAGGCTAAAAGCATATAAAACATTCATGAAGATGAAGCAACCTTCATTTGGACCTGATTTAAACTTCATCAATTTTCAAGATTATACTTACTACACCAAAGTTAGTGACAAGCTTTCTTCTTCATGGGATGATGTTCCTATAGAAGTTAAATCAACATTTGATAAACTAGGTATTCCTGAAGCTGAGCAAAAATTTTTGGGTGGTGTCACAACTCAATATGAAAGTGAAGCTGTCTATTCTAATATGTTAAAAGAAGTATCTGATAAAAATGTTATCTTCTTAGATACTGATACTGGTTTAAGAGAATATCCTGAAATCTTTAAGAAGTATTTTGGAAAAGTTGTTCCTATTTCTGATAATAAATATGCTGCTTTAAATTCTGCAGTTTGGTCAGGTGGAAGTTTTATTTATGTTCCCAAAGGTGTCAAACTTGAAAAACCACTTCAATCATATTTTAGAATAAATAATAAAAGAAGTGGTCAATTTGAAAGAACTTTAATTATTGTTGATGATGATGCTGAGCTAAATTATGTTGAAGGCTGTACTGCTCCTATGTATTCTGAAGAATCACTTCACGCTGCTATTGTTGAAATATATGTTGGTAAAAGAGCTAAGATGAGATATACAACCATTCAAAATTGGTCTAATTCGATTTTAAATTTAGTCACTCAACGTGCTATTGTTGAAGAAGATGGACTCATGGAATGGGTCGATGGAAATATTGGTAGTAAAATCTGTATGAAATATCCTTGCTGCATCTTAAAAGGTGATCGCAGTAAAGGTAATACAATCTCGATTGCTGTTGGCTCTAGTGGACAATATCAAGATACTGGTGCCAAGATGATTCATCTTGGGAAAGACACCTCATCGTCAATCATTTCAAAGTCAATTTCTAAATTAGGTGGTGTCACTAATTTTAGAGGTCAAATCAAAATTGGTAAAAATGCTACTAATTCACACTCTCATGAAGAATGTGATACTCTCATTTTAGATAATTATTCCTTTTCTGATACTATTCCACATAATGAAGTTGAAAATTCATCTTCATATTTGGAGCATGAAGCAAGTGTTTCTAAAATTAATGAGACGCAATTATATTATCTAACTAGCCGCGGTTTATCTAAAAAAGAAGCCACTCAAATGATAGTCATGGGATTTTTAGAACCATTTGCAAAAGAATTACCGATGGAATATGCCGTCGAATTGAATCAGCTTGTTAAACTTGATATGGACGGATCAATAGGATGATTAAAAAAGATATTAACTCTGAATACGACGTTATCGTTATTGGTGCTGGACACGCTGGAATTGAAGCAAGTCATGCTTGTTTCAAACTCGGTTTAAAAACTCTTTTAGTATGCTTTGATTTTAAAATGGCATCTAATATGCCATGTAATCCTAATATTGGTGGTTCAGCTAAAGGTATTGTCGTCAGAGAAATAGATGCCTTAGGTGGTTTGATGGGAAAAATTGCTGATAAAGACGGTTCTCTTCTTCAAATGAAGGTTTTAAATATGTCAAAAGGACCTGGCGTAAGAAGTTTGCGTGCTCAAGAAGATAAAATTGGTTATCCTAAAAATATGCAAGAAGAGTTTTTAAAATATGATATTGACATCTATGAAGGCGAAGTTAAAAAAATTGAAACTGTTCCATATTTAAATCACAAAAAATTGACAGGTGTTATTTTAGATAATTCTAATTTCATTAAAGCTAAAGCAGTCATTGTTTCAACTGGAACTTTTTTGGATTCACGAATTTTACGAGGTGATGAAATCATCGATTCGGGCCCTGATAATCAAAAAGCATCACATGGATTATCTGCTTCATTAAAAGAAAATGGTCTCAATATTTTGAGATTAAAAACAGGAACCCCACCTCGTCTAGATCCTAAATCAATCGATTATTCTAAGATGGAAGAAGAACTTGGAACTGATGGAAATTATGCATTCTCCTTTGATACAACTAAATTCATGAAAGTTGAAGATATGATCAAATGTCATCTTGTTTATACTAATTTAAAAACGCATGAAATAATCCGAAATAATCTTTCAAAATCAGCTATGTATTCAGGAACTATTAAAGGTGTCGGTCCAAGATATTGTCCATCAATTGAAGATAAAGTTGTCCGTTTTGCTTCTAGAAACAGACATCAACTTTTTTTAGAGCCTGAAAGCAAATACTTTGACTCAATATACTTACAAGGTTTTTCAACATCGATGCCTAAAGATGTTCAAGAAGAAATGGTTCATTCAATTGAAGGGCTTGAAAATGCAAAGTTTTTAAAATATGCCTATGCTATTGAATATGATGCAGTTGAACCTTCTCAATTATCACTTACCTTAGAAACTAAAAGTATCGATGGTTTATATATTGCTGGTCAGATGGCATCAACATCTGGATATGAAGAAGCTGCTGCATTAGGCTTGATGGCAGGTATCAATGCTTCATTAAAAATACTTAAAAGAGAACCATTAATTTTAAAAAGAGATGAAGCTTATATTGGAATAATGATTGATGATATTGTAAATAAAGGAACTACTGAACCATATCGTCTACTTTCAGCAAGAAGCGAATTTAGATTGATGACAAGAAGCGATAATGCTGATATAAGGCTCATTGAAAAAGGTTATAATATTGGTTTAAATTCAAAAGAAAGATATGATAGAATCAATTCTAGAAATCAGCTTATTTTTAATACAATTGACCTTTTAGATGGTACTCAAATTGCTTCTAAAACCGATATTTCAAATTATGTGATGTCATTAGGTTATCCCAAACCTAATGGAAATGAAACTTTAAAGCAAACTTTAAGAAGACAAAACACTTCTTATAAACAGCTTTGTGATCTTTATCCTTCTTTACCAACATTATCTGATGAAGAGATAATTAAACTTGAAACTGAAATAAGATATGAAGGATATATTATTGCCCAAAGAAAAGAGGCTGAAAGAAGAAAACAGTATGAAGATATCATCATCCCTGATGATATTGATTATCTTAATATGACTGGCATTTCACTTGAAGCTAAGGAAAAGCTTAATATTAAAAGACCTAAAACACTAGGCGAAGCTAGCATGATAAGCAATGTTCATCCAAGCGACATCGATGTTTTATCTTTTTACATCAGAAAGAAATATAATAAGACAAACTAATCAAAAATATCATTTGGATTTAAATATGTATTTTTAAGTGGCCCAAGTAGTCTTGCATTAGTATATGCATGTTTAACAGGTAAAATAGTTTGACCTTGATAATTATTTGATTGCATTTTTTCAACTACTAAGAAACAATCAACATTATTTTTATCAACTAATTTTAGTGGAAGCAAAAGTGAAATAACATTTCTATTTGGATAATATCCAGCTAAGATGTAATGATAATCATTTTTAACTTCTTTGACAGCTAAATCAATAGCTTTTTCCATAAAATATTTTAAAGTGTTCAAAGTATCTTTATCTTTTTTTATTGCCAGTGATAATTCATCATATAATTGTTTCTTTAAATGATTAGAAGTTTTTATTAATTGCTTTATTATTTTTTTAATTTGTAAATTATTTGCTAAAAGATTAATAAATTGAAGAGGTAATCTATCAATATTATCTAAAATTATATGATCATAATCAGTGATTAAGATTTGCTTAGCATCAAAAAATAAATCAGCTATATTATCAGTATATTTAGCTTTTACAGGTAGTGGGTTAAAATTTTCAACCAAAATTTTACCATCACCTTTGATTCCTGAAGTTGTAAAATTCAAAAAATTGTATTTATTATCGCTTTTATTTAAACCAGCAAGCAAGTAGATTTCTTCAAAATTATCAGTTATTAAGCCAGTATTGAAAGCTAAATAATTTTTATCATTACTATAACTTATTTGATTATCGTTGTATAGCTTCAAGAAAGTATATTGAAGATATATTTTTAGAATCAAAAATTTATCTTTTGAATTTTTAAAACACCATGTTTCTTTTCTTGCAAGCTTAGCCAGATCGACTATTTTTTTATCAATATTGTCGAAGTGGATAATATCAGTAAAAATATCACTATTTTTAATATTATCTTTTTTACCAATAAATGAAATAAAATAATCATAATCAGTTTTACTGCTCGATTTTCTAACAGCATACACAAAATCAGCAGCAGGTATCATTAATGTTTCATCTTTAAAAGAATAAGTCTGGTCTTTAATTGCTTCATAATATTTTTCTTCTAAGAATCCTTTTATTTTATCTTCGCTGATTTTATTTCCTGCTTGCTGAATATAATAGATATATATTTTATCTGGGATGTAGATTTCATCAAAGTCTGGAAATTCCACTTTTTTTTCTTTATCTGGATATGAAATAGATAAATAACATGCTGGGACATTATCAGTCATTTTATCAACCATTTTGATATTATCAAAACTTTGAAGAAATCCTTTCATCTTCTTATATCCATATTCCTTATAATTGATCCCATATTTTTTTAAATACTTAGTAACTATTGATAATTGATATAACTCATTTTCTCTAAATTTTTTATAAAGTAAATCATTTACTACTTTTTTAGTTTGCTCATCAACATATCTTGAACCATTTCTAATGAGATTAGTAGTTAATTTAGTTATTTTCTTTTTGCTTTCTTCTTTTCTTTTAAAAGTATTCTGATAATAATTAGTATTATCGTTGAATGTATTGCTTCTTGGTACATAAATAGTTCGTTTTTGCTCAACATTTTTATCTTCATAATTTTTTAATAAATATGTTCTTTTACCATCAACTACATTCTCTTTTAAAAATTCACTCAACTCTTTAAATAAATCATCATAACTTTCATATTCAAACTCTTTACAGTCTAATCCGTTTTGTCTCAAATATAGAACGAGTTCTTGATAGGTCAGTGTTTGATTTAAAGAATACTTTTCAAGAAGAAGATTATAAATAATTATCTTCTGACTTCTTGTAAACATCTTTCCTCCTTTTATTTGGTGGGACCGAGGGAAGTCGAATCCCTATGATATTCTCACTAGCTTCTGAGACTAGCGCGTCTACCAGTTCCGCCACGATCCCGATACTTATATATTATAACACGACATAACAACTGCAATTAACTAAAATTTGCGAATTAGAAATGAGTTCGTAAAGGATTTTCAAAAGAAAAATGGCAAGAGTATTTTAATTTAGACATGGAAAAAGGTCGACTTGTAAATCTACAAATTGTGCATGTTGTTGATATTATTTATAGCATATGTAAGAAATTGTTTATCAACTAGGTTTTTATGGTTTTGCTTGATAAATTTATATCATGAAGGCTTAACTTTTTAATTGTTTCCGGCTAAAATAAGATTGTATCGTATTTTGGGCGGAGGTTTTTACATTAAATATATACCTAGAGACATGGAAAAAATTATGTGTAAACTTACAAAAGAATATTCATGCATTTTAATCACTGAACCTAGACAGGTTGGAAAAAGCACGATGCTTGGACATATTGATAGTACTAGAAACAAGGTAACTTTAGATGATTTGCAAGAAAGAAATCTTGCAAAGAATGATCCAGAAATGTTTTTGAAATTGCATAAAACACCAATTTTGATCGATGAAGTTCAATATGCACCTGAACTATTTTCATATATTAAAATTGCAATAGACAATGGAGCTGAGCCAGGTAGTTTTTGGTTGACTGGTTCACAAAGTTACAAACTTATGAGTTTAGCACAAGAAACTTTGGCTGGACGAATTGCTATTTTAAATCTAACAACATTATCCCAGCATGAACTTTATTCTAACGGAGAACTATTGCCATTTACATTATCTCTAGATGAATTAAAACAAAGAGAACAGTTGTGTGAAAAAGCAGATGTAGGCAGTATATTTGAAAGAATTTGGCAAGGTGGACTTCCTGGTCTCGCAAGTGGCAAATATACCAACAGGGACATTTACTATTCAAGTTATTTGCAAACATATCTATCTAGAGATGTTAAAGAAGAAATGCCAATAAAAGATGATTCAAAGTTTATTGATTTTATTCGTGCTGTTGCTTGCAGGGTTGGTCAAGAGCTCAATGTTCATTCAATTGCCACTGATGTTGAAGTTAGCGATGATACTGCAAAGAGATGGCTTGGTATGCTTGAAAAATCAGAAGTTATCTTCTATTTGCATCCATATTCAAACAACTTACTTAAACGTGTTGTAAAAACGCCTAAACTTTACTTTTTTGATACTGGTCTTGTTTGCTATTTAACAAAATATTCTAATGCTGAGATTTTGCAAAACAGCTCAATAAACTGTGCAATCCTTGAAAATTATATTGTTGCTGAAATAAGAAAATCTTATTTGAATTCAGGCAAAGAAATATACATGTATTATTACAGAGATAAAGATCAAGCAGAAATTGATTTGATTTTAGAATATGATGGTGAATTGCACCCAATTGAAATAAAAAAATCATCTAATCCAAATAGCACAATGGTTAAAAATTTTGAGATATTAAGCAAATCATCACTTCCAGTTGGTCTTGGAGCAATAGTCTGTATGAAAAATAGTATAACTGCTCTTGATAGCAAAACTCTTATTATTCCAGTGTGGTGTTTATAGAAATTCACCCAAACCATAAAATCTTGAAAAATGCACCATTTGTGCACCGTAGATTTCAAATGTTTTGTGTTTAGATAGCAAAAGTTGGGCAAATTAGTGAGAATAATACACAATTTTGAATGCAATTTTCATAATAATTCCGATTTTTAATTAAAAACATGCTAATTTTATAATTTTCCATTGCTCTAAGCGATAGATCAAAGGTTCAAGTTCCTTCGAGAACACCACTATTTGTGGTAATTGTGTTCCGTAATTTTTTAGTCAAACTCAATAATCTACCTAAAAAAGCTATCTTCTTCAGAACTGATATCTTTTATAAGAGAATATAATGTAACTGAAACTCCTGAAAAAAATTATATAAATAATGCAATAAGAAGTGAAACTTATTTGAAAATAAAAAGTACTCTTGGACTATCAAAATTAGGTAACCTTTATCTCACCAAAAAGAATCTTGATAACCTTTTAAATGATGTTGATCTTAACACTTCATTTTAGGGTCTCTACCAAAGTCAGGTATTATACCATGATATAAGCTAAAACCTTCAATTGACTAATTTATTCTTTATAAAATCAACATGATTTAGTAAAATATTTAAAGGAGAGGTGGCTTATGAAAGAAAAAAATTGTATTGACGGAAATGTTTATATTCCATATGATAAAAGAGTTTCAAATGAATCAGTTGTTTATTTTACAAGAGATTTATCAAGTGCTGGTCTTGAAAAGATTTATCAAAAAATTTCTCACAATCTTACTGGGAAAATTGCTGTTAAACTCCACACTGGCGAGAAAAATGGTCCAAACATCATTCCTCGTTCATGGGTCAAAAATCTTTTTGACAAGGAATTAAAAGATGCTACTATTGTTGAAACTAATACTTATTATCAAGGAGATCGCTATACAACAAGTGAGCATCTTGAAACTTTAAAAGTGAATGGCTGGAGATTTTCTAATGTTGATATTATAGACTCTGAAGGAACTTGTATGTTACCTATAAATGGTGGTAAATATTTTAAAGAAATGTCGGTTGGTAAAGGAATTCTAAATTATGATTCACTTTTAGTTTTGACTCATTTTAAAGGTCACACTCAAGGTGGATTTGGTGGTTCTAATAAAAACATTGGTATCGGCATTGCTGATGGAAGAATCGGCAAAGCTATGATTCATACAACTCCCAATCAAGATAACATGTGGGATATTGCTAAAGAAGAATTCATGGAAAGAATGACTGAATCTTCTAAAGCAACAGTCGATCATTTTAATAAAAATATTTCATATATAAATGTTATGAGAAATATGTCTGTTTCATGTGATTGTGAAGGAATTAATGCTCAACCTGTAGTTACTCCTAACGTTGGCATTTTAGCATCGCTTGATATATTAGCTATTGATCAAGCTTGTGTAGATATTGTCTTTTCAATGAAAGAAAATGAAAATCACGATTTGGTAGAAAGAATAACATCAAGACATGGTTTAAGACAACTTACATACATGAAAGAATTGAATATGGGAAATGATAAATATGTTTTAATTGATTTAGACAATGGTGAAAAAAGAATTGATGCTAAAATAGCTGCATCAAACTTAAAACCTTTTGTTGATGATCATTTAAAATAATCATTTAAATAGATTCTTTATTTTTTCAAAAATCGATTTAAAAAAGTTGATGATTTTATCAATAATTGTCAACTTTTTTTCATCTTTTTTATCATCATTTTTAGTGACTTCAATAATTAATTTTGTTTCAATTTTTTGATTGTTTTCTTTTTCAAATACTAGATTTAAATCATGCATGCCTTCCTTATATTCAGAGAGTTTTTTATTGTCTGGGAAAATGATATTTTTATAATTTGCTTTTTCAATTTGTTCCATTTCAATTAATGCTTCAATTATTTCATTATCTTTTATATTTTGACCTTCTTGAAAAGTTAAATAATTCTCATTTGCGTAGAAAACACTTCCACCTTTTTTAACATTAATAATCAACTTGAAATTTTCTTCATTACTAGAACTATCTTTGGCTAAAACTTCAATAAAATGTTTACCTTCTTTAGTTTCATTATTTATATAACTATTATCTTTAATATTTATTTTGCATGTCTTATCAATTTCATCGTATGCTGAAAACATTTCAATAATTTCTTCTTCATTAAATATTATTGTTTCATTTAAATTTATGATTTTATATTTAGCTGTGATAACCGGTTTAATATCGTCAATTAAATTGAGTTTAAAAATGTACTCACTTTCATTGTTAAAATCATCTTTTGCAATCAATTTTGCATTTACTTTACCTACTTTATTTATAACAACATTATTATTTATATCTTTTATATATATCTTATTATTTTTAGTAAAATTATCTTCAATATTAAAATATTTATAAATAAAACTGGCATCGTTAAAATTTGTCTTATATGAGCAATTTATTTCAACATTTTCTTTTAAAGGAGTAATTATAGGCGGAAGTGAATCAAGAACTGTTAAGACTATTTCTAATTCCTTATTTAGAGTTTTTAAAATGATTTTAGCTGTACTACCAATACTTAATTTATTTCCTTCAATGAAATAATTGTTATCATCAATAATTTCATTTAAGAAAATATATTTAGATAATTCATTATCATAAAATACATATTTTTTTCTAAGATAATTGAATGATAATATTCTTCCATATTCACAATTTAAATATAAGTTTTCTTTATTGTTTGTTAAAATATTGAATCTATTTTTATCATTTATAAACTCATTATTATCATTTATACATCTTTGATAATCAACGTTTTTTCTAGCTATATATACTTTGTTTATAATAACAGGTGTATCTGAATATATAAGCTTAAATGATTTAATTTCATCAAGGTAATTGGCTTTGAAATTTATTTCAAGCAAAAAAGTTTTATAGTACTTTAATCCGATTACATTCATATTTAAATCTGAATATATTTTTTTCTTAAAATAATAATTATTATTTGTTTTATAAAATAAATTTTGAAATTTACTTTCAGAATATAAATATTCTTCATCAAATAAATAATTATTTCTTTTTAAACTTATTTTAAATCCCAATTTTTTATTTCTAGTTGCTATTTTAAAATCTTCAATTTCATTTGCAAAGTGAAAACCAATTTTATATTCACCTTCTCCATCAAATTTAAAATCTTTTATCTCATATATTCCATCATACATGGATGGATATTTATTATCCATTGTTAAAAGATTAGTAGCATTTATATTTGTTGTTTTTCTTAAATTAATTTGATTATTATTTTTAAATTTAAAATTCAAAAAATTAAATAAATATAAAAATAAAATAGTAATTATTCTAATCATCTTCATAAAATATATAGTTTATATAATTCATTTTTAGAATAATTTAAATTTAATGTTATAATTATTGTGCTGCTTTCGTAGCTCAGTTGGATTAGAGCGATCGCCTCCTAAGCGATAGGTCAAGGGTTCAAGTCCCTTCGAGAGCACCACTATTTGAGGTAATTGTGATCCGTAAATTTTTAACCAAGCTCAATAATCTATCTAAAAAAGCTAGTCTTATCTTTTTAATGTGTTTATCAGTTTCTGTTATTACTTCGCTTGTAATTTTTATAACAGGTCTTATTTTATATACAAGTGACTTAGTTCCTACTCCTTCTTATTCACTACCTTTAATTATTACAGGTAGTGTACTAATATTTATTGAATTAATAATTATTCTTCTTTTTGCAATTGCAAGTAATTTTTCTTCTTCATCAACAGATAATAAGAAAATATAAGTGTTGTTTTTTTGATTATTATTTATTAAAATATCTTGTTATTTAATTGCGGACGTGATGTAATGGTAGCCATGTGGTGCTTAGAACGCCATGGGAAATCCCGTGCAGGTTCAATTCCTGTCGTCCGCACCAGTTTGCATTTGATGAAGTGACATAATGTCACATTTTTTATTTTATTTAAAATTAACTTATTGTAGTTAAGTTAAATATATCTTTTGTTACGATATAACTATAGTTTTATATCAATATATAAGAAACAATTTAATCAGATAAAGATTATTAATATACACTTGTTTACATTATTGTTAAAGCAGGTGCTATATTAAATAAATAATATATCTAGAATCCAAAATATTTCATATAGACAAACATTAGTGGGTAAAAAAACTAGTAATACAAAGGCACCTATCTTTTTTATATATAAATCTTGATAGATTGCTTTTTATAAATAGTTTTTATTTTACCTATAACTTTACATTCGGATTTGTATATTGTCCATGTTTTTTGGTTTTGTTTTCATACTGAATAGCAAATTTTGGGCAGCGATGCAAACAACCAAGACACATCACGCACTTATCCTTTATCCATACTGGTCTTTTGTCTTTTATTTCAATAGCTTGAACCGGACATTTTCTTGCACATAATCCACATCCAATGCAACTATTTTCTACATGAAAATGCTTTGTCAGTCGCACTTTATTATATATCGGCTCACCAATCAATTTGGTAATGAATGCTGGCGTTCGTGAAGGCATATGTTTGTTTATAAAATGACTGCTTACTTTATTAATTATTTCATCTATTTCTTTTTCAGTTGTCTTTGTATATTTTGAAATTTTTTTAGAAGTAGAAATGTCAAAAATCGGTGTCCATGTGTCTACCATGCGAACGGAATAATATGCGTCTATTCTTTTCCCTTTTATCGCTTTACTTGCCATATACCCTGTCGCTCCAGGAGTTGTTCCGTAAGTTGCAACAAAATATAGATATTCACTTTGAAAAGTGGCTTTCTCAAAAAACTCCTTTACTATGCTTGGTAATCCCCAGCCATAGGTTGGAGATATAATGCCGATTACATCATCTGAAAAATCATACTGATTATTTTGTAGACAGTCCACGATTGAAATCATATTTTGTTCTTTTGCTTGTACAATTCGACTTGCAACATATTTGCAATTTCCAGTAGCTGAAAAATATATAATCACAAGTTTTCCTCCTTTATTATCACATGATATAAGAAATTGTTATAGTGACTTTTAAATAATTATCTATAATATCTTTGAGTTTATAAATAATACAGCTACATATTGTACTTTTGACAAACTCATCGCATATAATTGAATCTAAGTTAAAATTAACAGCTATACTTATGATAAAAATTTTATAAATTTTTCATTATTCAATTTTTTAAGAGATATTTAAATATTTACCATTGCAATTAGAAAGCATCTATTGTGATCATTTATACTATTAAAATTATATCGATGAATTTTTAATATGGCTATTAATTTTAAATTTTTAGTAAAAAGTATTTACATCTATTAGTAAGTATAATCAACATATTATCAATCAATGTAAACATATCTTTTTTAATCTTGTCTTATTACATTGATCTATAATTTATTCCATCAGGATTCCAAGTTGTATTATTTGTAAAACGTGAAGAATAATTATATATGGTCATTGATTTATTACAGCCTTTAACAGCATTACTTCCCATAGTTCTAACACTTTTTGGAATATATAAAGCAGATAGCTTGTTACAATTTTCAAAAGCACTCGTTCCAATATTTGTCAATTTTGTAAAAAGATTTCTATTAGCTGCGTCAATAAAGAAAGTTGTCAAATTAGTACATCCTTTAAATGCATTATTTCCAATTGACGTAATAAATGATGCATCATCAGGACTAGAAGCTGAAACACCGCCAGTAATAGAAACTAAACCAGTTGCATTTTCAAATGCACTCGCTGTAATAGTAGTTATTCTTCTATTAATTGCAACAGTTGTAACTTTAGTAATATCAAATAAATTTCGATAATTATTAAGTAAATATTGATTACCTAAAGTGACGTTGGTTAAAGAAGTCATTCCTTTAAAAGTATTAGCAGGGACATCATTTAATCCACTTTTTATGCTATCCGTTACAGTAATTCCACCAGTAATTAATTTAGTTACCTTGGTACAATTTTTAAAGGCATCTTTAGCAATAGTAGTTGTCTCATCTTTTATACTAATAGTTCCAGTCTTACCAGCAGGACATCTGATGAGCTCTTTAAAATTATTGTAATAAAGAACACCATTAGTAGATATATATTTTAAATTATTTGTACTGCTTGCACAAAGGTTAACAACAGTATCATCAAAAGCTGAGAAATCAACTTTATCCTTATCAATATCATCAGGAATATAAAAACTAGTAATTGCTGTTCCTTTAAAAGCATCAGCTTTGATTTCCTTAATATAAGTTTTCATATTATAAAAGTCCATTGTAAGTTTACTGCATCCTTCAAATAAACCTTTTTCAATAGTAGTGTAATTACTACTTTGTGGAAGTGGAAAAGATACTAATGAAGTACAGTTTTTAAAAGCACCTTCTCCAATTGATGTCAAATTAGTAGCACCTTGAAAACTTTTACTATCAACTGTAGTAAGTGAAGTACAATCTTTAAAAGCATTTTTACCTATATTTTTTAATTTTACAAGGGCTCGATCAACTCCACTACTATCTGTAAGTTCATTTTTAATTGTTGTTAATGCACTGCAACCTTCAAATGCATTATCACCAATGCTAACTAATTTAGTAGACACAGTTAGTGTTTTTAATGATTTACAATTTTTAAAAGCAGAGTTGCCAATCGTTACATCTTTAAATGAATAATCAGTAATAGTGAATGTTTCAAGATTATCAAGACCTTGGAAAAAGCCATCGGGGATATTACTAACATGTTGTATTTGAATACTTCTAATTAATGAAGTATTAAAAAGATCATAAAAACTTTCCAATATATTTTGATTAATATTATATAACACAGTAATATTTAAATCTTTAAATTCACCTTTAGGAAATGAAACATTATAACTAGATGTAAAGTTAAGAGTAGTTTGTTTTTTTAGCCATTCATTATCTTTTAAAGCACCAGGTAAAACTTTAGTGGCATTCGATCCAAAATCTAAACCAGTACTACCAAAAGTTATTTTAGCAGGAACTTTAATAACCGTAGTTCCATCTTTACTAAATAACATATTGTGATAGTTAGCAAAATATGCATTTGAACTTGCAACTGCAATACCTGTTAAGCTACTAGCATGCATATAAGCAGCATCTGCTATTTCTGAAGTATCAGCTGATACATAAGAAGTAGTAGTCATCCTATTTACATGATAAAGTAATTTATACATAGAACCACTTGCATTCAGCTGATATAAATCGCCATAACTATTAATTGAATAATTTTTATTACCACTTTCTACACTTATTTTAGTCAAGTTTTTAAATGAATCATAAGCACTATCTTTAACATTAGTGACTGTCTTTGGAATAGTAATGCTAGTAGTATTTATAGCTTGAACTAAAGTATCTGGATATTTTTGATTGGTAGTTGGATCAACTTTAGCAAGATATAAAACACCATTTAAATATAAATAAGTTTGATTATCATCATCAAATGTCATTGTTGATAATTTACTACAGCCTGTGAATGCATTATTTCCAATATCGACTAAAGTATTAGGTAAATGAATAGTTGTTAAATTACTGCAGCCATTAAATGAATTATCACCAATCTCTTCAATATCTCTTGGTAAATTGACCATTTTTAAAGATGTACAACCATTAAATAAATCAGCTGGTAATGATTTAATAGACAAAGGTAATGTTGGCTTAGTTAAAGCACTGCATCCTTTAAAAGCTGCTCTTCCAATACTCTTTAAACCATCTTTAAAAGTTGCAAAAACAAGAGATGTGCAGCCTTCAAATGCACTATTACCAACACTGACAAGTGAGTCATTTCCAGTAATTTGTGTAATATTAGTACAATCTTTAAAAGCATTATTTGCAATATGAGTTGTCTTATCAGATATTTTTATTTTGCCAGTTAATGTTTTAGGTGCTAAAAGTAAGGTGACTATTTCTTTTGAATTACCATTTTCATCACTTATTGTTTCTTTCTTATATAAAATATTGTTTTCAACAAAGAAAATAGAATTACTTCCTTCTATGATTATAGATTCAATATTACCAGTCCCTTCATCAAAAGCATAAGGGCTGATATTTTTGGTAGCAGAAGCTATTTTTACATTTTTAGAAGCTTCTATTGCAGAAGGACTAGTCCCTAAATAATCTTTGGTTCTAAATAATAATGTATCGATTGTTGAACCGGTATCATTATTTTTATATAAACAATTATTAAGTACAGAATAATGGCCTCCATATGCTGTATAACTTCCAGCCATCCTAATCGAATATATTCCATTAGCTTTTACATTATGAAGTGCAAAGGTTCCTATTTTTTTTGTAAATGATGGTAAATTAATTGCTCCAAATGTAGCCTCACTGAATGCATAGCTGTTGATTTGACCAATTGACTCTTGTAAATCAAAAAACTTTCGTTTTTTACCCTCGTATGAATTATATAGATCAGAATCTCTAACAACTGTTGAATCAAATGCATAACTATCAATAGTAATAACAGCCGTTTTAGTAGTGAAGAATTGATAATCAGAAGCATTAGCAGCACCTGAGTCCATTCTAATTTCTTGTATATTGGCAAAACTATATGGTGCTAAATATCTAATTGAACCTAAGCTGTTTTTAGCAGCAACTGTTAACATTTTACTACCAGCAAAGCAGTACTCAGGAATATCAGTTAAAACAGTAGATGATTCAGGAGCAGTCAACTTAGTTAATGAACTATTCTCAAATGTATGCCTTCCTAAATTTCTCATCACTGTAGAAGCAATAGTGACTGTTTTTAAAACATTCTCATTTCTAAAAGCATTATCTTGAATCTCAACAACATCATATGTTTTAGAAACAGGATTATTTGCATCGCTATTATCTGTATAAGTTATTGATTGAGGAATAAGCAAATCAGCAACTTTCTTTGTTGGATCAAAGCCAATTATTTTCACTTGTGTATCATTTAGTGGCTTATATCTTAAATTTTCATAAGTAAATACTTTATCGTTATCATTAGCTGATAATTCAACCTCAATCTCTTCAGGATTAAATTCTTGATCAAAGGTATCAGGAAGTATTTTTGCTTCAACTTCGATTAATGCATCAGTTTTATTAATCCCTTTGAAGGCATTTTTAGCAACAGTTGTAACATTTTTTGGAATAAATACTCTCTTCAATTTAACACAATTTAAGAACGCATTATGTTCAATTGTAGTCATAGTAGTAGGAATGTAAACGTAATTTAAATTACTGCATCCTGAAAAGGTCATATACGAAATAGAAGTGACTGCATCAGGATAAACAAAGGAGATTAAAGACGTGCAATCTTTAAATGCCCATGGTCCTATATATGTGACCGTTTTAGGAATAGCAATTTTTGAAATGCCAGTTTTTGAAAAAGCACCAGCTCCAATAGTTGTCAAATATGGGGGAAGAGAAATATCTTTTAATGCAGAGCAGTTAAAGAAAGCTCCTTCTCTGATGCTGGTAACGCTTTTGGGAATAGATACTTCCGTAATTTTGCTACAGTTTGCTAAAGCATAAGCACCGATATAAGTGAGTGAGTTAGGTATTTGAACTTCTTTGGTATATCCAGCAGGACATAAAAGAAGCTCTGTCAAATTATAATTATAAATAATCCCATCTTGTGAAGCAAAATATGGATTTAAATCACTAACATAAAAGCTAGTTAAATTAGAGCATGCTGCAAAAGCTTGTGTGCCAATCTGTTCAATGCTTTTTGGAATAGTGACCTCCTTTAAAGCATTGCAGCCTGCAAATGCATTATCAGCAATTCTTGTTACAGTATAATCTTCATCATTGATTGTCAAAATAGAAGGAATATTGATTTTAGTAAGAGTTTTATTAGCAGAATTAATGATTGTCACTTCACTATTTGTAACATTTAGCTCATAAACAAAATCACTAGCATTAGCTTTTTTTACTTCTTCATATTTGTTGTTTTTATTGTTTGAAGAATCATCGTCTTCTTTTTTATTATCTTCAGTTTCATTTTTCAAAGCATCATCACTTGAAGTATCGCTTACTTTGATTGAAGGAAAATCAATTGTTTTCTTTTTATCAACACTACAACTAGCAGAAAGAAGTAAAGTCAACATAACTAGAGAAATGTATTTTTTGTTAGCCATAATAGTACCTCACTAAAAAAAATGAAATAAATTCATCTAAAATTATAGCACAATTCATGTACAAAAGCAGTTTAATATATAAAATTTATATATAAATATATAAATACAACTATCAACAATGATGGTGGACCTGAAGAGGATCGAACTCTCTACCTAATCGTTGCGAACGATTTGCTCTACCAAGTGAGCTACAGGCCCAGCTAGTAAATACTATCACAAATCTTTAAATATTTAAATATTTATTAAAAAATAACTTTTAATTATTTTATTTCAAATTTTATAATCAAAATAAAGTTGTAAATTGTAATAATATATGTAAATAACTATTTTTTTAATTAACGTTCGAATTATTTATTTAAATGATAATTAAATATATTTTTTTTGCTCTATTGATAATATATTAATTGATATTTATAATATTTATACGATGAATACAGATAAAAAAATAGAAGAAAAAGAAATCGAAGAAGAACAGTATTTCTTTGATCAGCCAGTTGTTTGCTCTAATTGTCATGCATTTAATAAAGTTGGTGATAAATATTGCAGATGTTGTGGTCACTCTTTAAAGCAAAATAAATCTAACGATTAGTATGTTTTATATATATAAAGTGCTTATTGGTCGCAAGGTATTAGCTCTTGATAGACCCCTTTCATATTATTATGAAGATGACTCAATTAAAAAAGGCATGCGTGTTTTAGTTGATTTAAAAAATTCAAAAGACGTCATATCACTAGTTGTTGATGAGCCTATTTTAATTGAATCATCAATTGAAGAATATGAAAAAGAAAATAGTATCAAATTATCTAAAATAAAAAAAAGAGTAGATGATGTCTCCCTTCTTAGTGATAAACAGTTTGAACTTGCTTATCAGATTAAAGAATATTATAAATGTTCTCTTTTATCGATAGTTGATTGTTTCCTTCCACCAGCTTTAAAAGCAAATAAATCTTCAGTAAATAAAGCTACTAAAGCTACAACTATAACTTATATTGAGATAAATAAAGATATTAATTGTGATTTATCAATGCTTAATAAAAATGAACAAGCTTTATTTAATAAAATAAAAACTAATAATGAGTTAACTTTATCCAAGGTAACTGCAAAAAAAGCACTTGACAGCTTGCTTAATAAAAAAATATTAGTCAAAGTTGAAAAGACATTAGCAGAAGTTCATTCTCTTGAAAGCAGCAAATTGATTGATTTTGACTTAACTTCAGCTCAGCAAAATTCATTTGACTATATTTTAAATACTGATAAGAAAGTTACCCTTCTTCATGGCGTGACAGGAAGTGGTAAAACAGCTATTTACATAAAGCTTATTGATTATTATTTAAAGCTTGATAAAAGTGTCATTGTTCTTATTCCTGAAATATCGCTCACTAGTCAAAATGCAGGTATTCTTCTTAAACACTATAAAGATGAACTTGTCATTTTAAATTCTTCTGTTTCTAGCGGTTTAAAATATGAGAATTATCTTGACATATTAAATGGCAAGAAAAGAGTTATTCTAGGAACAAGAAGTGCTATTTTTGCACCTGTTAAAAATTTAGGTCTTATCATCATTGACGAAGAGCATTCATCAACATATAAACAAGATAAAATTCCTTTCTATGATGCGAGAACTGTTTCAATAATGCTAGCAAATAATACTGGTTGTAAAGTAGTATTTGCTTCAGCAACGCCTTCTCTTGTAACAATGGCAAAGGCAAGTAAAGGAATATATGGCTATACAAAGCTTACTGCACCCTTTTCAAAAATTGTAAATAGAGATATCAAAATAGTTGATATGAATGATTTAAAAAACTTTGATCCATATACATCAAATATTATTTCAAAGACGTTAAAAGAAGAAATAAGCAAAACTATAGTAAAAAAAGAGCAAGTTCTAGTATTAATCAATAGACGCGGATATTCGCCGCTTGTAATGTGTACAAGTTGCAATAAAGTAGCTAAATGTCCAAATTGTGATGTACCTTTAGTTTATCATAAAAAAACTGGACTTTTGAAATGCCATCACTGCAATTATCAAATTTCAAAAGCTGAGTACAAATGTCAGTGTGGAAATACTGACTTACTTGAGGTTGGTTATGGAACTGAAAGAATATCACAAGAACTGAAAGCACTATTTCCAAACTACAAAATAACTCAACTTGATTCAGATATCTCAAGTAAAAAAGTAAGAGATGAAACTTTAGAATTATTTTCAACAGGTGATATTGATATTTTAGTTGGAACATCACTCCTTTCAAAAGGGCATGATTTTGAAAACGTCACTTTAGCAAGTATTGTTGATATTGATTCATCTTTGACTTTGCCTTCTTATAAAGCCGGCGAAGATACTTTTGATTTATTATCTCAATTTGTAGGAAGAACAGGACGTGGTAAAAAGAAAGCAACTGTTTTAATTCAAACAATGGTCAAAGAAAATTTGATTATCAATCTTGCTTTAAAGCAAGATTATGATTCATTTTATAAATATGAAATGAATGAAAGAAAAAAATATAAATATCCACCATACACATATTTGACAATGATTTATATCTCAAGTTATGATTTAAAACAGCTGTTAAATAAAACAAATCAGTTAAGATTATTCTTAGCTAATGCTTGTTTAAATAAAAGAATTGATGTGTTAGGACCAATAACTCCATATATTCCACACATAAATAATAAATTTTCACGACAATTTTTGTTAAAATATAAATGCTACGATGATATATCATCTATTCTTGATGATTTAAATAATATTAAGATGAATGAAAAAGAAGTTGATATATCAATCAATGTTGATCCAGTATATGAATTATAAGGAGGCTATATGATCGTAATAGATATGATGGGTATTGATACAATTATGGCAATATCTGAAGAAAAGAAAGTTCACAAAGATTTATGTGCTATTTATTCAATTGAAGAAGACGAGCTCATCTTCAGAGCAATTGAAGGTTATGTTATTCACAATGGAGTTGAGCAAACTTCTTTTCTTCTTTCTTTAGAAATACAAGCACCAACTGAATTTATTGATAAAGAAGATGAGGTGAAAGCATATTTATATAATGCTTTTAAAGATGTATCTATTCATAAAAGAATATTATTCAAATATTTTGATGCAGAAAGAGAAACTGTTTTCAAAGATGAAACTTATCCTTTATATATGTCTGATAAAAATGTGGTTCATATTGAAAATGATCATAATCACGATGAAGAAGATGAAGAAGAATATTATCAGCAAACCTATGAAGAACCATATATGGGTGATATCTTATCAGAATTTGATAATTATATAAAAGAGCATCCTGATGCGAGTAATAAAGAAGTCTATGATGCATTATCAGGAATCAGAAAAGAAGTAAATAATAAAAACAAAAGGAGAAAATAACATGGATGATAATATTTATGAAACACTCATTGAAAGTAAAGTAAATGGTACTTTTAAAGATGTAACTAAACTTTTAAATAACAAAGAGGCTTTAGATTATACAGCTGATAATATTATCAAACAACTAGGAGAGCATGCAGATGAAATAGATAAAATCGTCTGCCCTTTTGATGATGATATTTTTGCTAGTTTCTTAGCAGAAAAAATGAAAATTGATGTGATCAAAATGAATCCATATGAAGGAACATGCGATAAAGATATTTCAAAAGGTGAAAAAGTAATAATTGTAGGAACCGCTTTATGTGGTGGATCGCTTTATTATTCAATGTATTCACTTCTTGAATACCATCATGTTGAAACATTAGGTTTTGTCTATATTGTTGAAAAAGTATGGCATCGTGGAAGATATAAACTTGCTGATTCAATAACTTCTCCTTTACCACTTGGTGTTATCTCCGCCATCAAATATGGAGCAACAACTGGAATTTATGTCAAATTTGATTGCTCTAAAAACAATTTAGGAATCAGAATCTTTAAAGTCTTATCACTTCATGATAATGAAGTTGGTGTCAATTGGCTTGATGGCCCACGCCCATGTGAAAAGAAATTCCCAATTGAAAGGATCATTGAAATATCATTCAATAGAAAAGACTGGTTTAAATATCATAATTAACAATCAACAGAGTCAATCTTACTGATATTATCAATCAAATAAGAATCAAATGAAAAAGAGAATTCGTATTCTTTTTCATCACCTATAAAGTTCATCCCTAAATATTTGAGATGAACTTTTTTATTTTGGTAATCAATATCACCTTCTAGATATTTATAATTATCCGCTTCACAGCCAGTAATTTTTAAATCAGTGACATTTATAAATTTAATTGACATAAATGATAGTGATAAATATTCCATATCATCATCTTTATTATCATAGTCATCTTCATATAAAAGATTCAAATAAAGATCATTATCATCTTTTTTCAAACTATGAAAATAACATTTTTTTATATTGATTTGCTTATTATTTTCCATCTTGTTTTTCTTTAATTTTATTTTTTAAATCATCTTCTTTATTAATTTCAACTATAGGTTCTTTTTTAACTTCATCACTTTTTATTTGAACTTTCTTAAAGAAAAGATAATAAATAAATAAAGCCGTCAATAAAATAGTGACTATCCAAAATAAAACAAGTACTGATATATCAGCATTTGTAGGGCCAACGGTCTCCAATTCATTTTTAGAATTATTGCTATCACCAAATAATGTTAATCCTGATGCAATTTTAACTGACATTGAGATAGTAAAATGAAGTCCAACTACCACCATAATAAACATGCTTACTATGATAATCCAAGTAGAGAGATTAAAATTTTTAAAACGTTTAAAATAATTTTTCATATATATATATTATTTTTAAAATTGCTTCATTTTAATGAAGCAATCATATTTAGAAATCAGCATTATGATACACTGCTTGAACGTCTTCTATTTCATCTAGTGCATCCATGAGTTTTTGAAATTTAGCTTTATCATCATCAGAAAGAGATACTGCTTCACCACTAGGAACAAAAGTCACTTCAGCTTGAGTAAATTCACTGACATTAAAGGCATTAGTTATCTCGTCTCTGCAAGCATCAAAACTTTCAGGAGTTACTTGAACTTCAATATTGTTATCAACTTTATCAACATTTTGAACATCAATATTATTTAAAATTAAATCTTCTTCAACTTCAGATACACTATGTTCTGAATCAAAGGAAACAACACCTAATTTAACAAAATTAAAGGAGACACAACCACTGTTTCCAAGTTTACCACCATGGTGATTAAAAGCAGCTCTTACAGCAGCAAAAGCTCTCTTTTCATTATCAGTTAATGTATCAACCATCATTGATACTCCACCAGGGCCAAAGCCCTCATATCTACCTGGAATATAATTTGATGCATCTTTGCTTTTAGCCTTATCAATAGCTCTTTTGATAACATCGCTTGTAACATGCTCAGCTTTCCATTTTTCAATAGCAGATCTGAGTGCTAAATTTTCTTTAGGATCAGGAACACCGCTTTTAGCAGCTAAATATATTTCCTTACTGGCTCTGTTATAAAGTGCTGACTTAGCAGCATTTGTTTGAGCAATTTTCTTAGCTCTGACTTCGTGTGCTCTACCCATATGTAATTCTCCTTATTTTTTAAATAAATAACACATTATTTTAATTTTTTTACTAATTTAATACAAGTTTATTTTTAATTATTCTGTTCTAAGTGACTTAATTGGATCATTTTTAGCTGCTAAATAGGCAGGGATAAAACTTGAGATAAGTGAAACAACAATCGATACCAAAATAATAATTAATGCATGGTAGTAGGTAAAATTTGCAATCTGACCAACTCTATATGATGGATATGTTTTATTTACTAATGAATTTATAGGGAATGAGAAAACATATGTTGCAATTGAACCTATTATTCCAGAAACTAATCCGATTACCATCGCTTCAAAAACAAAAATAGATGAAACTGATATTTTAGAAGTACCAATTGCCCTTAATAGTCCAATTTCTTTTTGCCTTTCTAAAACATTATTGCTTATCATAAGTGAAGTCATAAATATTGATACCACAAATGAAATGATAGCTACCATCACTAAAATGATATTTGCAAGAACAACTGCTTCTTTAACACTATCAATCAAATCATTATTATTTTCAGTTTGATAGATAACTTGCTCACCTTCATTTTTAGCATGATTACTCACATTATTTTCATCTATCTCATTAAATGAATCTAATTTAGAAATCAAAACTGTCCTCTGATTTAAATCACTTGGAAATAAAACAACAGTCTCAATAAGTGAGTAAGCATTAATTATTGCTGATAATGAAATAAATTCTTTATAAGCATCTAATACATCATCTAGTGTTTTATTATCATTATTTATTTTTAATATTATTTCAAATAATTTGGTTTGAATTTCTTCTTGTGAGAGCGACAAAGCTGTCAAATCATCACTTATTAGATTTGATGAATGTTGTTTAGATGAATTTAAAAATGCAGTCAATGATGTGTAAACATATCTAGAATCATATGGAACATAGAAAGTGAAATACTTATTGATGATGTCATTATAACTATTAGCAGGGAACACATCATTATCATCACTTTGATATTTATTGTACAAATCAGTCAATTCTTTAGTTAAAAGATCAATCTCATTACCATCCTGATTTTTCTTTAAAGCAAAAGAAGTTTCAAAGCTTTTTGAAAGTGCAGAATTTTCATTTTCATTCACAAGTTTTTCTTGAAGCGAAGGAAGATAGCATAAAGCAGGCGATAGAATATTCATAGCCGTTGTACTTTTAGGTCTAAGTATTCCTTTGATTTTAAGTTTGATACCTTTGCTTTCATCATTATATAAACTATTGATATCATTAGCCTCGTAAACATCAATTTGTCTATTTATTAGTGCATCACTTATATCTTTTTTACCAGCAAAATTATAAAATTCATCATTAGTGAATATTTTATATTCTTTTTTCAAAACATCATCAAATGAGATTGATTTAATCTTCTTTTCATCATTAGTTTTAACATCATTTTCTTTATCATTTAAATTATAAAATCCCAAGTTTTTCAAAATATTAAAAGAAACTGCATTATATTTGTTAACAACTAATACTAATTCATTTTCATTAGTTGGCATACTCCCTGCAATCAAATCATATGAAGATAAATCACCATATAAAACATGGAAGATATTAGTTGGAAGATATGCATTTGATGCATAATAATTATATGAGTTGACACTTGTTGAAACAGTTGAGATTTCACTAGCACCATTTCCATCAATACATGTTGGAAATTCAGTAGCAAGATTGAATGAATATGATGAACCATAGCTTAAAACATATTCTCTTAATATTCCTTCATTCTGCAGTGAGTTTAAATAGCTAAAATATTTACTTGTAAATTTATTACTGCGATATGAATAAGTTGATGCCAAAGATACCAATGGATAAATTTCAGTGGCACTTGGATATTCAATTGAAGCATTGACTTTGCTAAACTCTTCCTTGCTGCTATTTACTGCATATGAGGATAGTACAACTGGTAAAGACGACGCTTGTTCTTTGGATATTCTATTTGTGTAATTAGAAAAACCTAAATTCAACGCCAAGAAAAAGCCAATTCCAATTACACCAAGCGAATTAGAGATGCTAGTAACAATTGACTTCCATTTTTTGCTAATAAGATTCTTAATTGCCATCTTAAAAGTAATCAATAATGAAAGGTGATTATTTTTTTTCTCAATCGTATTTGCTTTACTACTATTTTCTTCACATGAATTTATAGTTTCATCACTTTGTATTTTACCATCAAATAAATGAATGATACGATCAGAATAAATAGAAGCTAAATTTTCATTATGAGTCACCATAATTACTAGATGTTCTTTGGAAATTTCTTTTAATACATCCATAATTTCAACTGCACTTTTTGAATCAAGTGCACCTGTTGGTTCATCAGCTAAAACAAATTTGGGATCACTTATTATTGCTCTTATGATGCAAACTTTTTGAGCTTGCCCCCCTGATAGTTCATTGACTTTTTTATCTTTTAAAAACTCAATGTTGAATCTCTTTAAATAATTAATAGCTTTTTCTTTGATTTCTTTTACATTCTCACCCCTAACTTTTAGTGGTAAAATTATGTTCTCTATAACTGATAATTGAGAAATCAAAAAGCAATTTTGAAAAACAAATCCAACTGATTGATTCTTATATAAATCAAGTTCTTTACTAGATAGTTCACTAATTTGTTTATCATCGATTATAATATCACCATCACTAGCTTTATCAAGTCCACCTAAAAGATTTAGTAATGTACTTTTACCACATCCTGATGGTCCTAAAATAGAGACGAATTCATTCTTATTAAATTCAAGTGATACATCATTTAATGCATAAAACTTATCAGTTTTATTTTTTAAATAATATTTACTTACATTATTTACTTTAATCATATCGTTAATTTAAATTATTTAGAACATCGACCAGTTTTAAATCATGCTTTTTACTGAAACTGACTGCCTCATATACACATGCATCATCATATATTTGTCTTGGTGCATGTGCATCTTGACCAATGATACATTTTGCATTCATCTTACTAGCCATTTCAAAAAAGAAATCAGTAGGATAAATCCATCTATTTACGTCACCTATCTGTTTAATGCCATTTCTTATACCAGCCACATTGACTTCAAGAGGAATATCATTTTCAATTGCACAATCAATCAAATCACGAGCGACTTTTTTGCAATCATGATCAAAATTAGAGATGGATTGAAGATAATAATCAGGATGAGCAAAAACAGAATACATCCCACTTTTCATAGCTATAATAGCTAAATCTCGATATTGATATAGTTGACTTGCATTTGAAATTCTTGAAAATTTAGTAACAATTTCATTTTTATCATTTATAGCCATATGATTTCCTAAAATCATATAGTCTAAAACACCATTTGAGATAAGTTCTTTAAAAAAAGGAAAGAAATTAGGAAAACTCTCAGCTTCAAATCCAACATAGATATTTATTTTATTCTCATATTTCTTTTTTAAAGAGTTAATTGATTCAAGATAATTTTCAAAATCATTTTGATAAGAGCCTCTAACTTTTGGTTCATCAAAATTAGGAATCATCGCATGATCTGAAAAGCCTAATGTTTTAAAGCCTTTTCCAATAGCTTCTAAAACATATTCTTCATCTTCACCAGTAGCGTGTCCACATCTTTTTGTATGTGTGTGATAATTAGCTTTAAGCATGCTAATAGTTTAAAGAAATTATCACTTCTTTTCAATAAAATTTATTTATATTTAACTTATTTTAAATGACTATAGTTATTTATATTGATATAAAAATTTGTTATAATTTTAAAGCTATGAATAAAGATTCACTTATATCATCAATTGAAAATTTAAATGATGATTCTACACTTAAATTTGTTTATAACGGACTTGAAGTATCATCTAGATTTGATAATCAAGAGAAACCTTTTGAAGAAACAAATTATTTATCCCTTCTTTCTTATAATCTTTATTCAATAACTATCAACTCAATCATTTTAAAGGGATTAGGCAAGATAAGAAGTAAAAATCTTCTAAAATCTTTTTATAATTTTTTTTCAAAAATTGAAAAGAACGTCTCAAAAGATATTTATAATGATACTAAAAAGCAAATCGAGAAAGCCAAAAACATCTTAGAAGCTTTTCTTTTTGACTATGAAAAGATATCGCTCAGTCAGCTTCTTGCAAATTATTTACCACTTGTTGTCATCAATTTATCATCATCTCATAAAGAAGATGAAAAAAAAATATTTAAATTGTTTGATAACAATAAAGAAATGATTATCAATCAGGCAACATTATATGTAAGAAGTGCCTATCATTCCTTACTTACTATTGATTATTTAGATCAGACATTATTATCATTTGATAAAAATGATATCTTAAACGGTATTCTTTTCTATGATGATATTATTATTTTCTCAACATACAAAGATGCTTGTACTTTCAATGGCTTTAAGCATGTTTTGCTTGATGATGTAAATTATTTAGCTGATTATAATAGACTCGATAACGCTAAAAAAATAGCTCTCTTATATTTAGTGAGAGATACAATTGTTTACTTTGAAGTATGATTAAAAATATTCTTTTTGATTGTTGGTCTACTCTTGTAAAATTCAAGCCGAAAATTGAATCTTGGACTTATAATCCACTCATTGCTCATCTATTAAATAAAGATGAAGTTGACACTGTAAAATTAAAAAATTTTATAAATTCTTTTTTAGATGAATATTATAAAACTGATATCAAATATGAAATTGATAATAGACAATTTTATCAGCTACTTATTGATATGTTCAATTTAAAAGAAGACGTAAGTGTTGATATTTTAAAGGAAGAAACCTTGGATAATTTAGAGATTGAATGTGAAGAACATGTAAATGATTTTTTAAATTTATTATCTAAAAATAAAATTAACATGGCTGTTGCCTCAAATACGATGTATTCTTTAGAAAAAACTAAAGAAATTATACATTCATGTATCAATTATAATTTTGATGATGTTATAACATCATCCATGTATGGAGTAAGAAAGCCGCACCAATGTTTTTTTGACGCTGTTTTAAATAGACTTCATTGTAAAAAAGAAGAAACCATCTACATCGGTGATTCACCTATTGAAGATGGATATGGGCCTTATAATGCAGGTTTTAAAGGTTCAATACTTGTTTTAAATTCTAAAAAAGATATCAATTTAATACCTGACAAAAAGATATTTGATGATCCAAACTTTATCTTTAAAATCTATCAAAATTATGACGAAATTATAGCTGATTTTAATAATATTAAAAAATATTTTTATTAGTCTTTATCATCATTTTTAAATGATGATAAATCAATAACATTACCTTCTACTTTTTCAGATTTTTCAGTATTTTTACCTTCTTTAACAACATAATCTGCATCAAAAATACTTCCATCATATACTTCATCTTCTTTAAAGAAAGGCCCTCTTACCGAGCTTTCTTCGCCATGTATATAATTAGGAGAAGCAAACGTCATTGCATATTGTTTCTTTAATACTTTTGGTATTTTCTTATCAAGTCTTTCGCTTATTGCTTCAATTATCAAATAATTGTTTTTGATTGTAAAATAATCAATTAAAATATCAAAGAAAACAATGAGTGAGAAAAAGCTCATCAATGTGATACCAGTTATATATGCGTTAGATGGCTTAAACAAGGTGAAAATATATGTAAATAAGCCATACATTAGAGTATGTAACAAGTAATACATCCAATTGAATCTGAGCGATAATAAAAATTCATCTTTGCGATAAAATCGACAGAACGTGGCTTCACATATTGATTCTTGATATGAAGCAGGCAAATTTTTATCAGCATCAGGCATAAGAATCGACATCATATGATGTTTATTCAAATTATGATTTACATGATACATAATAAAATAAGTTATTGGTAAAAAGACTGCAACTGACAAAAATATCATTAATGGCTTATATAAATAAGATATTTGATTATTTATGACCTCTAATACATCTAAATTTGAATCAGAGGCAGCTTTATTTATCATTTCATATGCTAATTTGCTTTCTTCACTCATATTACATAATGGCTTGAAACTATATGAAAAGACAAAATAGAAAAATAAAAAAAACAAAATAAATTGAGCAATGCCTAGTATCATTCCATATACTCCACCTAATTTCCCACCAAAAAAGTCATCGTATCCTTTTTTATATGAGCCGTTTCGATTACCGATAGATGTTAAGGAAGCACGAAGTCTTTTATCAACTGCATATAACATAGGTAAAACAAAATATAAAAGAAGGATTGAAAATAAATATGATAAAGATAATAAAGAGACAATAGTTGCAATAATTAAAGCAGGTAAAATTAGATAAACAATATTTATCCAATCATATTTATAATCCGTGTGCTGTTTTATTTTATCTTTGACACTTTGAACAAGTAGTTCAAATTCTTCATTTTGCTTTTCTTTTTTTACTTTCACTGAGTTTTTTCTCCTCTTCTTTAAGTTGATTTGAATTGTTAACAATCATCTGAATTAGCTTTTCACTTTTAGCGTGTGGAATAGCAGTAATGTTATCTTTTTCAGCATCTTTAATTGTTTGAACAAGTTCTTTGCTTGAGACAAAAAAGACACCCTGCTTTTTAATTTTCATATCAACAGGTAATATTAAATCAGAATTGTAACAAATAACATTTACAATTGTATTGTCTTTTTTACTAGGATCAAGAGCGTCCATTAAATCATTAACAATCCGATTATTTTCAAATAATGGATTTGGTATTCGACTCTTTTTGTTTTTAGAATTGATTGTAAAAATATACGGATCTGAAATATTCCCATATATCATTCCACCATAGTATACATCTTTAATAATATAAATATATTTATCAGCTATAAATATGTGATCTATTTTGGAAATTGTCTCATCATTAGATAGCAAAAGATGAACATCATTTGCAAGAAGCTGATTGCTTTCATCAGCATAGTGAATCAGTTTAGAATAAACAATCTTTTTATAATTTCTTTTAATGTGAATTGTTTTAATTTCAAAGAAAAAGAGAGCTAATATTAAAATTAGTGGTATCAATATAAAAAGAGTGATTACTAAACCATTGGACATTATGTATTAATTTTATTTGATGCAATCAAGAGCTACCTTCATCATATTGGTAAATGAAGTTTGTCTTTCTTCTGCAGTCGTTTCTTCATGAGTTATAAGTGAATCAGAAATGGTAAGAAGAGCTAAAGCTTCTTTATGAGCTTGAGCAGCTGTCATAAATAAGCCATATGATTCCATCTCACAGCATAAAACACCCATTGAAGCCCATTTTTTCCATTCAGTTTCAGGATTATTATAGAAATTATCAGCAGATAATACTTGGCCAACTTTGAATCTAAATTTATTAGCTTTTGCAGATTCAACTGCTTTATTTAATGCATCATAAGATGAAATGGCAGAGAAAGTTGAACCATTAGGCAAATTATATTGGCTTGCCCAATTTGAATTAGTTGAGGCAGCTTGTGCAATAACAATATCAAATAATTTTAAATCAGGAACAATAGCACCAGCTGAACCGATTCTAATGATTCGTTCAACATCATAAAAATTATATAATTCGTATGAATAAATTCCAATAGATGGAATACCCATGCCAGAGCCCATAATAGTAACTTCTTTGCCGTTATATTTGCCAGTAAAAGCTAACATATTTCTGACAGCATTTACTTGCCTAACATCACTTAAAAATGTTTCAGCAATGAATTTAGCACGGAGAGGATCTCCTGGCATTAAAACAGTTTTTGCAATATCACCTTTATTTGCATTATTGTGTGGTGTAGACATTATTTATCCTCCTAAAAAGTTAATAATTAACACTACAATTATACAAAAAAGTGATGCAAATTTAAAGATTAAAGAAGCTGCATAGAGATAAGTTTTTCAAACTCATCAGATTTGACATTGTCAAGCATTCCATTATGGGCGATAGCAATTCTACCAGTTTCTTCTGAAACAATGACTGTTATTGAATCAGAAACCTCAGAAATACCTAAAGCAGCACGATGCCTTGCACCAAATTTACCGATGACAGCTTTAGTTGAAGGAGTGTAATACACAGCGGCTGCTAAAATGATTCCATTTCTTATAACTATAGCACCATCATGAAGTCTTGTTCCTTCATAAAAAATAGTTTCAACAAGTTCTGGAGTGAAAGGGCAATTGATAATAGTTCCAGATTTGATATAGTTATCTAAGGGAGTACCTTTTTCAAAAGTAATAAGAGCACCGACTTTATTTCGACTCAACCAATTAACAGCAATAACTAAATTAGAGATAAGTTTTTGCATATCAACATTTTTATCATCATCTTTTTTCTCTTTCATGTTTTTATTTGTCTTCTTGAGTGGTTTAGCAACAAATTTTCTAAACTCGCCATCATTTGTTCTAATAAAATAAAAATTAGCAAATAAAATTAAGCCTAAGATGACATAAGTTAATACATCAATTCTAAATATAGCACTGACAATGAAAGCAATAAGAGCCGAAAGATTAAATATTAAGACGAATTTTCTATTGATTTTATAAATCACAAGAGAAATAAATAACATAATAATAACACTTGAGATACTGACGCCTAAAATATATGTTAATTTTTCATTTTGGCTGCTAAAGGTAAAAATATCAATCATGTTATTTACAAAAAATGTCATTTTAATTACTCCACACATAAATAGTATATATTAATAAATAAAAATTTAAACTAAAATCAGTTATTTTCTTTAACATTTATCTTTTGTTAAAGTAACAACTTTAAAATTATTAATCAAATGTTAATCATTTAAGCTGTTTTTGATTTCTTCAACCATTTTGTCTACTATTTGTTCATCATCTTCTTTTAAGGAAGATTTGATGGTCAAAGAAGTCTCAGTAAAATTGAAGGGAAGCTTACTATTATCTAATTTAGCTTTGATTAATGATTTAGCATTCGGAGCCCATGAACCATTCTCTATTAAAGAAATAGTTCTATTTTTAAGCCCCATCCTAAGCATATCATCTAAATAAATCTCAATTGAAGGGAAGATAGTCATATTGTATGTTGGTGAAATAATAACAATATTTGAATATTTAAATGATTCACTGACTAAAAAAGTAGCATCAACCATTGAAGCATCCAATACTTTAATGTCCTTTATATTTTGCATTGATAATTTGTTAGCTAAGATATTTGCACAACATGCATTATCTCCATACATACTCGCATAAATTATCAAAACTGATTTAACTTCACTAGTATAAGTAGCCCATAATGTATATTTATTTAAAATATATTCAATATTCTTTCTCCAAATAAATCCATGCAAAGGCAATATCATTTTTATTTTTAAATCAGTTACTTTTTTAAATAATGAAACAACCTGCATTCCGTATTTACCAACAATATTTGTGTAATATCTTCTTGCTTCATCTAAATAATCGCGATCAAAATCAACATTATCAGCATATAAATTACCATCTAGTGTATTAAACATACCAAATGCATCAGCTGAGAAAAGCAAGCCTTCTTTTTCTTCAAAAGCAATCATGACTTCAGGCCAGTGAACCATAGGAGCAAAAATAAATTTTAATTTATGAGCTCCTAAATCTAGTTCGTCATTTTCTTTGACAACTATTTTCTTATCAGTTAAATCTAAATTAGGGAAGAAATTAGAAATGAAAGTAAAAGTTTTTTCATTTCCGACAACTTTTGTTTCAGGATGCCTTAATAAGACCTGTTCAATGTTATAACAATGGTCTGGTTCCATATGTAATACAACTAAATAATCAAGTTTTTCACCCTTTAATAATGCATCTATATTTTCAATAAATTGTCTTGTTACTGCTTGATCAACTGTATCCATCAAACAATTCTTTTTATCTTTAATAAGATATGAATTATAAGATACACCTCTTGATAAAGGAATGATACCTTCAAACTTATCAATCTTATGATCATCTGCTCCAACATAATAGACATTTTTAACAATTTCACGATAATTATGCATAACTAAACCCTCACAATCTATATATAATTATACAAATTTTACAAATTTATATTCAAGAAAGATGCAATTTTTATATCAATATTTTTAAAATCACTCATTTTGCAATCAACATCTAAATCAATATCCTTGTCACCTATTTTACAAACAAAGCCAACATCAGCACTTATTGCACTTTTAAGACCTGAATATGAGTCTTCAAAAACCATGATTGAAGAACTAGGAATGCTCAAATATTTGATAGCTTTCAAATATATTTCTGGATCTGGCTTTCCACACTTAATAGTTCCATCATCATAAATGCAATCTTCATATTTAAAAAATCTTTCTAAATTAAAAACTTTATAATACCAATCAACATTAGGTTTCATACTTGATGTGCAAATTGCCATCTTGATATTGTTATCTTTTAATAAATTTAAAAAGCTTATAAGACCATCAGTTAATTTTAAATATCCTTTTTTTTCTTCACACATTTTCTGATAAATGAGTTCTTTTTTAGTTGCTAAATCTTCTATCTGTTTTTTATTAAATTTTGTATTTGCTAAATATTCCATGATAGAGTGATTACTGAATCCATGAATATGTTCTTTGAATTCTTCTTCACTTATATCTCTATCAAATTCATCTTTTGCAAATTTATACCATGATTTTTCTTGCATCAAATCATCAAAAAACATGGTTCCATTAAAATCAAAAATAACACCTTTTTGATCTATCATTTTTTCTTCCTCCTTGAGTAATTTTGGAAAATGTTTGTCATAGCTTCTTTTTAATTCCTCATAAGATACATGCGTATAAATAGATGTTGTTTTAATACTTTCATGTCCAAGCATCTCTTGAATAACTCTGATATCAACATCATTATTAATCATGTTAGTTGCAAATGAATGCCTTAACATATGAGGATGAATATGGATATTAAAACCAGACTTACTTGAAGCAGTACTGACTATATATTCTAATCCTCTTTCAGTCAATTTTTTACCATGATTATTTAAAAACAAATATTCAATATCACTTGAATCATTATCAGTTAAAACAATTCTTAGTCCATTGATATATTTATTTAAATACACAAGACATGTTTTTGAAAAAAAGACATGTCTTTCTTTGTTTCCTTTGCCGATAATCTTAATTATCCGTTCATTAAAATCAATATCTTTTATTTTTAAATTGATGATTTCACTAGCTCTAAGTCCTGAAGCAAATGCAAGTTCTAAAATAGCTTGATCACGATCTTTTAATTTGTCTGTTCTTTTCAAATTTAAATCCAAGAATGACTGCATATCATCAAAAGTCAAAAAATCAGGAAGTTTATTAGCAAATTTTGGTGATTTAACAATTTCAAAGGGATTATAAACATATCCGTAATACTTGATAAGATAATAATAAAACTGCCTATATGTCGATAGCATTCTCCTAATTGAATTTTTTGATAACTGACGATTATATAAGCTGACTAAAAATAAAGAGATATCATCATAATTCACATCTTCTAATTTGATACTTTCACCTTCAATATATGTTAAAAATTCATCTAAATCTCTTTTATATGATTTTATAGTGAGATTAGAATAACCTTTAACTATCGTAAGATAAGTGATAAATTTTTCTTCAATTTCTAAATATTTATTCATAAAAAAAGTCTACAACTATAAATTATAAGTTATAGACTCTCATTTTTTATTTTTTATTTGTTAGTTTGCTTTCTTCTTTATGAATGTATTTGCACTTTGGATAATTTGAACAAGCTAGAAATTTGCTACCATATCTAGATTTCTTCTCAATCAGATGACCTTGACCACATTTTGGACAAATTGGTGCATCTTCTGGAATAGCTACTTCCTTCTTTTCAATTTTGAGCTGTTTTCCATCTAGTGTTTCCATATAATTGCAGTTTGGATAATTTGAACAACCATAGAATTCACCTTTCTTTGATTTCCTTTTAACTAGATTTCCACCGCAAATTGGACATTTTTTATCAGGTGCAATTTCAACTTCCTTCTTTTCTTTTTCAATATAGTCACAATTTGGATAGTTTGAGCAACCAATAAATGTTCCGAATTTGCTTTTTCTTTCAACAAGTGGTGCACCACATTTTGGACAATTTCTTCCAATTTCAGCAGGTTTAACCTTTTCCATTGTTTTTAAAGCATTGTCGTATAAATCGGTAAACTGTTTCCAGAAAGAATTCAGTAAATCAATTTCTTTTTCATGACCTAAAGCAATCTCATCAAGTGATGTTTCCATGCTTGATGTATATTTAGCATCCATATATTGTGGGAAAAACTCGACTAACTTGTCAACTGTAAGTTCACCTTGCTCAGTTGGAAGAAGTGAACCTTTTTGATTTTCAAGATATGCATGTGAAAGTAATGTCGAAATAGTTGGAGCATAAGTAGATGGTCTACCGATACCATTTTCTTGCATGAGTTTGACGACTTTACCTTCATTATATCTTAAAGGCGGTTTAGTGAAATGTTGAACTTTTTCAACGTTGCTTTTCTTCAAAATATCATTTTCTTTAAAAGAAGGTAGAAGCTTAACTTCTTCCTTTTCTTCATACTTTCCATAGACTTTATAGAAGCCATCGAAAACAGTTTTTGTTTCAGATGTTTGGAAATTATAATCGTTTCCAGTTAGAACCATGGTTGTAATTTCATCTTTTCTAGATTCCATAAGTGAGGCATAGGCACGATCATATATAAGTGAATAAAGTTGGAATTCTTCTTTAGAAAGATAATCTTTAATTTTAGCTGGAGTTAAGTTAACATCAGTTGGTCTAATTGCTTCATGTGCATCTTGAACATTTTTATTAGAACTTTGAGTGCGTACTTTGCCAATGTAGTTTTCACCATAGACTTTTCTAATATTATCTTGACAAGCAGTTATAAATTCATCAGCAAGTCTAATTGAGTCAGTTCTCATATACGTGATTAAACCTGTTGATTCTCCACCAATATCTAAACCTTCATATAATTTTTGAGCAATAGAAGCTGTCTTAGTTGGTGAAAATTTGAATTGAGAATAAGCTTCTTGTTGTAAAGTAGAAGTTATAAATGGAGGTTTGGGCTCTCTAGTTTTTGTTTCAGTTTTAAGTGAAGTAACTTTAAATTCATCAGGCAAGCTAGAAATGATTTTATCAGCTTCAGTTTCATTTGCAATCTTCACTGCTTGATCTTTATAAGAGACTAAATTAGCATCAACTGAAATATCTTTCAAAGAGAATTTTCCTGAGATAGTCCAGTATTCACTTGGAACAAATGCTTTGATTTCCTTTTCACGGTCAACAATATATTTCAAAACAACTGACTGAACTCTACCAGCTGACTTTGATTTGATTTTGATCTGAAGAAGATAAGATAGTCTATATCCCATAAGTCTATCGATAATTCTTCTAGTTTCTTGAGATTCAACTAAATTCATATCAATGTGACGCGGATTTTGTAAAGCTTTGACAATTGCTTTTTTAGTTATTTCATGGAATTCTAATCTTTTAGTTGTATTAATATCGAGTTTCAAAACTTGAGCTAGATGCCAAGATATTGCTTCACCTTCACGATCAGGGTCGGTTGCTAAATACACTTCATCAGCAGCTTTGACTTCCTTTTGAAGAAATTTCACAATATCTTTTTTATCATCAGAAACAACATAGGTAGGTTTGAAATTGTCATCTATATCGACACCTAGTCTCATTTTTCCAGTACTTGCTAAATCACGGATATGACCTTTTGATGCGATAACTTTATAATCGCTTCCTAAAAATTTTGTAATGGTTGTAGACTTGTGCGGAGATTCAACAATAATTAGTTTCATTTTAAGTAGCTCCTTAGCTTTGTAAGCGTAATATTATTATTTGTCTTATAATTTTTGTCAAGCACAAATTTATATTAATATGTAATATTAAAAAATATTTAAATTTTAAAAATCATAGCTAAGGGACTCAATCACATCATTGCTTGATAAGATAGACTTAGCCCCTTCTTGAATCAAACTATTAGTCAAATCATCACCATCGCAAGAAACATTGCATGGCACTGATAGTATATCTTTACCATAATCTAATGCATATCTAACAGTTGATGAAGTTCCACTTTTTATTTTGGCACCAGTTATAAGAAGTGATTTGCATGCACTTGCAAGGAGTCTATTTCTAAAAAGAAAATCTTCCTTTTTAGCAACATAATTGAGTGGATGCTCTGATAATACTAACCCATTACCAGATTTACAATATTCATATATTCCATTATTATCTTCAGGATAAGGATTATCAATTCCTGATGCAATTATTGAAATAACACCTGCATTCCTTTTCATAGCTTCAAGCATAGCTACTTGATCGATTCCTCTTGCCATACCAGAAACTATTGTGATTTTATTATTACATTTATCTAATACTTCACCAACTATTTTTTTAGTCATGTCAATTTGATATTTATTAGGTTCTCTTGTGCCAATAACTGATAATCTTTTATTACCATCAAGTAATGAAATATTTCCATAATAATATAAAAGAATAGGTGGTTTATGAATATGTTTGAATACCTTAGGAAACATTTCATCAAGAAGGGTTATATAATTAGCTTTATTTGCTAAGGCATAGCTTTCACTAACTATTTCTTTTCTTTCAATCATCTTAATCATTTTTTCATAGTCACCATCACAATACATTGATAATGCTAAAAGTTTTTCTCTAATATCCATATATTTTCTCCTATCAATATTTATATGGCTTGAGAAAACAATTTTTCCAATTTAATATTGTTTTAGCTCTCTATTTACTTATAATAAAGTATTAGCAAACAACTTATGAAAAATAAATGGCAACTACTTGAGCAAAACTCATATGAATATCTAATAAGCAAAATCAATGATTGCTTCGGTTTTACTTTTAATATATACAAAGAAGGTAACTTAAACAGTAATACTTCTGATATTAAAATTTCAAAGGATAATAACCTAATAACCTATATTGAAGTTAAAAGCCATACTTCACAAGCAGCACAATTTGTTTTGACATTTAATGATGGTAAATATGACTTTTCATTAAAAAATAAGTGCAATAGAAAATATTGTCAACCAATCATTGATTATTTAAATGAACATATTAATGAATATAGCGATATATCTAGTAAAGGCCTTTTGATTCCAATTAATCCTACTACATCCTATAAAAGGATTATTGATTATTATAAAAACGAAAAGAATGTTGATTTTATAATTACTGACGTCGATTCTAAAATGATACTTTTTGAAGTAGAAAATATTAAGAATTATTTTCATGTTTTTTGTAACATTAGAAGGAAAAAGAGTGGAAGTAGAAAAATAAGCAAGAAATATATTGATGATTTAATAGCATATATTAAAAATAAGTATGATATTGACAAGTATGAAATAATAAGTAATCATTTATACGTCAATTCTTCTAAAATTATAAAAAATGTTTATTTTAGTTTTAGCAAGTTTAACTGCTTTTTATCATTAAAAGATTCAAATGTTAATAATTATAAATATGAAGCAAGAATGCTTTCAAATACAAATAACATCAATGTGATTTTCACATTAATATCAAAATGTAATACAAATGATGACTTTAATAAATTAATTAATTTATTAAAGTCTTATGTTTGATTTACATATTTTAGTACTTCTTTAAAGATAGATTTTAAAACAGGAACTGCAACTGAATTTCCAAATTGTTTATATGCTTGGTTTGTATTTTGGCAAGGTTTAAATTCATCGGGAAATCCTTGCATTTTTCGACATTCATTGATGCTCAATTTTCTAACTTTATTATCGATTAAATATGCACCCGTTTTAGAAGCAGTTCCTCCACCTTGAGCAGATAAAGTGATTCCAAAACCATATGTACTATATACCCTATCTCCTTGACCACCTTTATTAATTGTTCCTATTCTTACAATTTTATCTTGTAATACTGGTTTATCTTCTTTGTTAAAAACTATTTTTTTATCGATATATAATTTATTTTCAATATATTTTTTATCATCAAGAATATCAATAACATGAACTTTTTTATTTGCTTTTTTAGGAAACTCAAATTTATTAACATTTAAATCCTTTCTAAAACATACAAAATAGACTCTTTTTCTATTTTGAGCAACTCCATAGTCACATGCATTTAAAACATCATAAAAAACATCATATCCTTCTTCTTTTAACATATCGGTCATCAATTTGATTGTATTATTATCATTATGTTTTGCTAAATTGGCCACATTTTCTAAAAAAATTATTTTTGGTTTCTTTTCTTTGACTATTCTGATTATTTCAAAAAATAAAGTCCCTCTTGAATCATTAAAACCTAATTGCTTACCTGATATTGAAAAAGGTTGGCAAGGAAAACCAGCACATAAAACATCATGATCCATGATATCTTTTCCATCAATATTTCTTATGTCACCATATGGTATATCATTAAAATTATTTTTATATGTTTCCACGCAGTATTTATCTATTTCAGATGAAAAAACACATTTCAAAGAAAATGAATTCAAAGCATATCTAAATCCACCAATCCCTGCAAATAAATCAATAAAAGTATTAAGTTTTCTTTCCATGGTTAAATTATAATTTTTTTTGCACTATTTTAAAAGTCAAACAATTTGATTTCTTCTTCTTTATTTACAAGTGACTTTATCGGTTCAAAACTCAGTCTATGAACGCCTTTTATATATCCATATTTTTTGATAGCTTCAATATGTTTTTTAGTTCCATACCCTTTATTTTTATCAAACTCATAAGCAGGATATTTTAAAGATAATTCATTCATATAATCATCTCTTGTAACTTTTGCAAGTATTGATGCACACGCAACTGAAAATGATGTAGCATCACCTTTAGCAATCGATAAAAGCTTGATGTCTGATTTAATATTTAAATAGTCTGATATTAAAAATTCAGGTTTAACATTATTTTCAATTGCTAAATTTAATCCAATTTGCATTCCTTTTAAATCAGCTTCCAGAATGTTGATCTCATCAATTGTCTTAACATCGACTAATTCAACATGATAAAAAAGTGAATTATCTTTGATCAAATTGAAAACTTCTCTTCTTTTTTTATCAGTTAATTTTTTTGAATCATTGATGATTTCATTGTTAAATTCTGGTTTTAATATAACAATTGCAGCTGAGACAGGTCCTGCTAGTGGTCCTCTCCCTGCCTCATCAAAGCCAGCTATATAAGTTATTTTATTTTCTTTTCTAACTCTATTATCAAAATCATATAATTTACTCATCAAAGGAAATCCTACCTATGTAACCATTTCTGAAATCTTTTAAAAGCAGATCACGTGCTCTTTCAATATCAATCACATTATTTAGCAAATAAAAATTACGATTTTTAGAAATCCGCATGAGAATTTCCTCATTGTTTTTATTTAAATCATCAATGAGTGAATATTTTTCAATTAGCAATGTTGGAAATTTGTTTTTTAAAAAATCAAGAACAAAATCACTTAAATTGACTTTGTTAAAATTTTCAATTTTTAAAGAACCAATTGAAGCTAATATATATGCCAAATTTTTATCTTCATAATTAGGAGATAGGATTCCTGGAGTATCGTAGATTTCAACATATTTACTCACTTGTATTAATGTCTCGGCTCTTGTCTTACCAGGCTTATTTTCAACCTGTGCTTTATATTTTTTACATAAAGAGTTGATGAGAGTTGATTTACCAACATTTGGTATTCCTAAAATCATGTATCTCTTTTTAGTTATTGGGAAACCTAGTTTTAAAAATTTTTCATCTTTTTTTGACTTTATTGAATTCAAATAATTAGTCAATTTTTGACAATCAGATACATTTCTTACGTCGAGTTTATAAACAGTAAATCCTTTGTTTTTTAAATAACTAACTTGCCTATCAACATTTGAAATAGAAGCTATATCACTTTTAGTCAACACAGCTATTTTGATTTTATTATTGATCAAAGAATCTAAATTAATGGGAAATGATGCATTTATAGCTCTAGCATCAATAACTTCAATAATGCCATCACAATCTTTAATTTTATTTGATATTTCCCTGAGGGCCTTTTGCATATGCCCAGGAAAATAATGTATATCATTTATTGCCATTTTAATTAATCTTCTAAAAAATTTAAATCTATGTCTTTTATATTATCTTCAATTAAATAAGGCATTTCAGTATGAATAGATGCATCTTTTGAAATCGTAGATAATGGTAAGATGCGATATGTCATTTCACCTTGTGAAAGAATAGTTCCATCAAGAAGATAAATAAAAGCATCTGCTTTCAAAAAATTAGAATTAGAATAAGTAACTACTCCTCTTGCAATCAAATCTTCATCATATGGAACAGGTTTTCTATATTTAACTTTTAAATCCATTGTAACGCCAAAACCTTCTTTACCATATGACCACAATGCACGAAAACCAAGCTCATCAAGCATAGCAGTTATTATTCCACCATGGACTCTGCCAGGAAAAGATTGATTATATTTATTGAATTTAAATAATGAGACCGTGCTTTTATCTTCCATCGAATAAAATTGAGCTTTTAATCCCATCTCATTATCAAGCCCACAGATAAAGCACATTCTGGAATTTCTTTGTTTTTCAACTACTTTCATTTAATCCTCCACTATTAAAAAATTAGCATCTTTATATTGTCTAAATAAAAAATAATCTATTTTAGAAGGTAAAACATTGACCAAACTTTTATGAATACCATCAATAAACATATTATTTGAGATAAAATCACTATCAATTGAAATCGTATTGATTGTTAATTCTAAATGACTTTTATTTGATAAAACCGGCAAAATATTTATAGATAAATCAACTTTACAAGTTGAAGAATAAAGTGAGAGTTCTCTTCTTATTCTATTTTCTATTTGATTAGATGATTCAAGTGTATATTTTTTTATATCTTCACTTTTTATATAAATATTTATCGATAATAGCATGTATTTTTCTTCATTCATATTTCACCTACTTTGTTATATTTAAATTATTAATTTAAATATTTGCCACGATTTCTATATATAATACTATATTTTAATATAAAAATTAACTATAATTAAAGATTGTTGAGGTGTTATATATGAAGAAATTAACTAGTGATGAAATAAGAGATATATGGTTAAACTTTTTTAAAGAGAAAGGCCATTACATTGAGCCTTCAGCTTCATTAATTCCAAATAATGATCCTACATTACTGTGGATTAATGCTGGTGTTGCTGCTTTAAAAAAATATTTTGATGGTACTTTAACTCCTAAGCATAGAAGAATAACTAATGCTCAAAAATGTATTAGAACTAACGATATTGATAATGTCGGCTATACAAGTAGACACCATACTTTCTTTGAAATGATGGGTAATTTTTCTATTGGCGATTATTTTAGAAATGAAGTTATACCATGGGCCTATGAGCTTTTAACTAGTGATAAATATTACGGTCTTGATAAAGACAAATTATACATAACATATTATCCTGATGATTTAGAAACATATAAATTATGGACTTCACTTGGTATCAGAAAAGAAAACATGGTCGCTTCTAAATCCAACTTTTGGGAAATTGGTGAAGGTCCATGCGGTCCTGATACTGAAATCAATTATGATCGCGGCGAAAAATATGATCCTAAGCATTTAGGGATCAAGCTTCTTGAAGAAGATTTAGATAATGATAGATATATTGAATTATGGAATATTGTTTTCTCTCAATATAACTCAGAACCAGGTAAAAAAAGAAGTGAATATAAACTACTTCCTCAAAAAAACATCGATACTGGTGCAGGTCTTGAACGCTTTGCTTGTATCATGCAGGGTGTTGAAACAAATTTTGACACTGATTTATTCATGCCTTATATCAAAGAGATTGAAAAGAAAGCAAATTGCAAATATGAAGATAATAAATTAGCTTATAGGGTCATTGCTGATCATATCAGATCACTTACCTTTGCTTTAGCAGATGGTGCTATGTTTTCAAATGAAGGTAGAGGTTATGTTTTAAAAAGACTTTTAAGACGTGCAAGTAGATACGCACAAGTATTAGGTTTAAAAACTGGTGATTTAGCAAAACTTGTGCCATCTGTTGTCAAAAATATGTCACATTTTTATCCATATTTAAAAGATAATGAAGAAAGAGTATCTAAAATGATACTTCAAGAAGAAAACAAATTTGCAGTCACTTTAAAAACTGGTGAAAAATTACTTGCTGATTATTTAAAAAAATCACCAACTTTACTTTCAGCTGAGGATGCTTTTAAATTATCTGATACTTACGGTTTCCCATTTGAACTATCAAAAGAAATTGCTATGGAACATGGTGCTGAAGTTGATGAGGAAGGCTATAAGAAACTTCTTGAAAAATCAAAAGAATTAGCAAGAAGTTCTCGTAAAAATGAACAGTCGTTTGGTCTACAAGAAAAGGATTTAATTGAATTTGTAACTCCTAGTGAATACACCTATGAAGATAAAATAATTAAAAGTGAAGTCATTGGTATATTCAAAGATGGAAAGAAAGTTAATGAAATTGATAGCTATGGTGATGTAGCTTTTAAATTAACTAATTTCTATGCTGAAATGGGTGGTGAAGTAGCAGACGTAGGATATATTAAAAATAAAGACTGTGAAGCCAAAGTTACAATGGTAAAAAAGGCAAATCATGGTCAACATCTTCTTCATGTCGAGGTCTTATATGGGATAGTCAAAGTTGGTGATGAATTTTCTCAAGAACCAGATTTCAAAATCAGAGAAATGGTTAAGAAAAATCACTCAGCTACTCATATTTTGCAAAAAGCTTTGCAAGATATCTTAGATCCTAATATTCATCAAGAAGGTGCTTATTATGATGATAAACTTTTAAGATTAGATTTTAATTACCCTAGTAAACTAACTGATGAACAATTAAGGCAAATTGAAGATACTGTCAATAAGCAAATTTCAAATGGTTTAAATGTCAAAATAGAAATTATGAATAAAGAAGATGCTCTAAAAATGAACGCAATGCATTTATTTAATGAAAAGTATGGTGACAAAGTTAGAGTTGTGTCAATTGGTTCTTATTCAATTGAATTTTGTGGTGGATTACATGTTAGTAATTCTAAAGATATTCAATTATTTGTAATCGATTCAGAGCAAGCAATTTCAGCTGGTGTTAGAAGAATAACCGCATATACTGGTTTAAACGCTTATGAATATTTAAAAGAAAAAGAAAATAATTTAAATGATATTGCTTCTCTACTTAAATTAACTTCTACAAAAGGTGTCAAAGAAAAACTAAAAGAAGTATTATCTTCACTCGATGAAAGTAAAAAACAACTTAAGGTACTTGAAGAAAAAATTGCAAATTCACAATTAGATTCAATTAAAGATAACATTGTTGACTTTAATGGTTATAATCTACTTGCTGCTAAACTTAATAATTTAAATCATCAACAAGAAGAAAGCATCACTAATAACTTGTTAAATACATATAAAAAATTAATTATTTTCTTTGCTGTTAAAAATGGTTTGAAATATGATTTAGTCATTGCAAGAAGCAAAGATTTAACTTCATTAAAAGCTGGTGATATCATGAGAAATGTCGCTAAAACTTTAGATGGTAGAGGCGGCGGAAAAGATGATGTGGCTTTTGGTGGAAGTAGTTCTATTGATAAATTTGATGATGCAGTTAATGAAATTAAAAAATTCTTAAAATGATTGAAAATATATTAGCGATTGATTTAGGCAGAAAAACAATGGGAGTAGCAATTTCAAGAACTGGTAGTTATATAACTCCCATTGCTAATCCTGAATTTGACTTAGATTCGTATGATGAAAACATTGAATATTTAAAAGATCTTTTTAACGAGGAAAAAGTTGAACATATTGTAATTGGTTATCCTCTTTATCCAAGCGGTGATCCATGTAAAATGACGCCTATTGTTGATAAATTCATTTTGCTTCTTAACGAGAATTTTCCTGATATAGATGTCATAAAACAAGATGAAAGAGAGTCAACTAAAGACGCTTCATCATATCTATCAAGAAACGGCTATAATATGAAAAAGCAAAAAAATATGATAGACATGGCTGCTGCTTGTGTCATTTTAGAAAGATATTTGACTAAAATTGGTCAAATGTAATTATGGTAAATTTAAAATAAGAGCAACAAGTGAGATAACAAAATATACAATTGAATGGAATAAAGAAGCGTAATTTAACGATTTTATATTGATATCTCAAAAAAATTCACATTCATAACTAATATATCAGTATTTTTTATTAAAAAATTCAAAATATATTGTTATGAATGCAATGATTGAAAATAATAAAATTAATAATCTATATAATGAATTCATATTAAAACCAATATGAGCTCCACCAGTAGCCAATGTTAGCAGTGAACCTTGATTTTTTGTTTTTCTATATATCATTTGTGCTCCCATCACTATATTTTCTTCTTCATCCAGATATGTGGGCAACCTTGATCATCTTCAATTTCACCATACTTTGTATATCCACACGCATTATAAAATCCAATTGCTCTACATTGTGCATGGAGTTTAATATATTCGCCGCCCATCTCTTTTACATATTTTTCAGCTTCTTTTAGCATTACTTTTCCAATATTTTGACCACGATATTTTTTTATTACTGCCAATCTTCCTAAAATATATATTTTACTTTCATCGCTTTTAAATACACGACAAGTTGCAACATATTCATCATTATCATACATAACAAAATGAGTAGCTATTTTATCAATGTCATCAAATTCATCGCTAAACTTTTGTTCGTCAACAAATACAGTTTTTCTAATTGTTATAGCATCGTTGTTTAAATAATTATATTTTTTTAATTCCATATCTATTTAAATTGACTCGTAAATAATTGATAATAAAAACCTTGTTTATTCATTAAATCATGGTGATTACCTTGTTCAATTATTTGACCATCTTTAATGACTAAAATAATGTCAGCTTTCATAATTGTGGATAATCTATGTGCAATAACAATTGATGTTTTTCCTTCAAGTAATTTATCAAATGCATCATTAATTCGCTTTTCTGTCATTGTATCAACATTACTTGTAGCTTCATCTAAAATGACAATCTCATTTTTAACCATCATAATTCTAGCTATTGTCAGCATTTGCTTCTCACCTTCAGATAAACCTTCTTTAGAAGACACTTGTGTATCTAAACCAAATGGAAGTGTATATATAAATGAATCTGCATGTGATTCTTTAACAGCGTTTTTAACTTCTTCACTACTAGCATCATCTTTAGCATATTTGATGTTATCTTCAATCGTTCCTTTAAAAATCCAAGTTTCTTGTAAAACCATTGAAAAGTGTTTCCTGAGTTCTTCTTTTTTTATCGTTAAATAGTCTTTGCCATTAACTAAGACTCTGCCACTACAGGGATCATAAAATCTCATTAAAACATTGATCAGCGTAGATTTACCTGCACCTGTTGGCCCAACAATTGCTACTTTCATTCCCTTTTTAATGGTGCAATTAAAGTCTTCAATAAGTTTTTTGTCTTTATTATAACTAAATGACATATGCTCAAATTTGATTTCTTCAATTTGACTATCTAAAGTATCTTTACCATCATCGATATCATCACTAATATTTAAGAAATCAGCAATTCGATTAAATGAATATTTTGCAGTTTCAAATTCAGCTAATACTGATGATATTTCATTAAATGGTTTAGTATATTGATTAGTATATGTTAAAAAAGTTGACAGCCTACCAATTGACATATTAAATAATGAAACTGTTGGTGAAAAGATAATTAGAATGATTCCTGCTATTCCAATTAAACAATATATGATATTATTGACAAGTCTAGTTGATGGGTTTGTCCAGGATGCTGAAAATTGAGCAACCTTACTAGTTTTTCGTAAATCGTCATCACGTTTAGTAAATTCTTTAATCGCTTCATTTTGATAATTTAAAGATTGAACAAGCTCAGTATTATTTATTGTTTCTAAAGAATAAGTATTAAGTTTTGACATCATCTTTGATTGCTTAGCAAAATATTTGTGTGAAAATGAAGCAACAAATTTTGAAACAATAATTGATAAAGGTGATAATACTAGTACACCTAAAGCAAGTATCCAGTTTGTTACAAACATCAAAATTATAGTGATAAATATTTGCAAAACACCTTGAACAAGCTGCTTTAAAACTGAGTATATTCCTGTTGCAATATTTTCAATATCAGTTATTTCAAGTTGAAGAAGATCACCGACTTCTTTATTATGAATAGTTTCAATTGATACTGAATTTATTTTATTATAAACCTTGACCCTTAAATCTTTAACTACTTCTTGAGATATGATTCCTACTTTGTATTCAAATAAGAAATCCGCAAAGACACCAATAATTGCAAGAACAATACAAATGGATAAGTAAATTATAACTTGATTTGTATTTATTGAAAAAGTAAAAATTCCATTTTCAATAGTTCCCAGAGCATCAATTGATTTACCAATCAAAAAAGGAATAGTTAGCTGTGATGCTAAAAACAAGGCAACAAAAATAAAAGATAAAATGACTCCTTTTTTTTGAGAATCAATATATTTTTTTAGCAATATCTTACTATTCATATTAATTCTCCCCTCTTGTTTGTGATAAGTAAGTTTCATGATACAAAGGACAATTATTCATCAAATTTTCATGAGTATCAAAAGCTACGATACTACCTTTCTCCATCACTATTATCTTATCCATAGATGAGACGGTGGAAACTCTTTGTGAAATAATTATTTTTGTCAAATCTGGATATAACGATGAAATGTTTTCTCTCACTTTTTTATCAGTCAGCAAGTCTAATGCTGATGTTGAATCATCTAAAATGAGAATTTCACTATTTTTAACAAGTGCTCTTGCAATTGTTAGACGTTGCCTTTGACCACCCGAAAAATTGCTGCCACCTTCTAATACTTGGTGATCTAGATAATCATCATATTTTTTTACAAATTCATATGCCAAAGAAGCTTTTAATGCATCTTCCATTTTTTTATCATCAGCATCAATATTAGCCATTTTCAAATTTGATTTGATTGTGCCTTCAAATAGAGTTGCTTTTTGAGGAACATAAGCTATCTCTTCCCTTAATGAATTTAAATTATAATCTTTTATATTGACGCCTTTGTAATAAACACTACCTTTGCTAGTATCTGCAAATCTTAATATCAATGAAAGAATAGTTGATTTACCACTTCCTGTTCCACCAATTATTCCAAGTGATTGGCCCTTATTTAAAGAGAAGTTGATATCTTTTAAAGCATAGTTTCCACCTTCTTTGAAAGCTAAATATGCACTGTCAAATTTAATAATTTCTTCACCTTTATTTATATTTTTAGTCACTTGCTTTTCATCATTTACAATGCTGGGTTTAATCTTAAGTATATTGTTTACTCTCTTAATTGAGACACCACTTTTAGTAAAGATGACAACTAAGTTAGTTAAGACAACAACTGTTTGGAAAATCAATTCAAGATATGATACTTCAGTAAGCAAAGTAGATGGCATTAAAACCGATCCATTAAACTGAATTCCTTTATCCATACTGACTGCACCAAAGACAACAACTAAACAAGTTGAAATTGAAACAATTGCAAATGTTAGTGGATTAACTAAAGCATTGAGTTTAGAAACTTTAATTGATGCTGCTTTATATTCACTAGCTGCTTTATCATATAATTTATCTTCATCTTCTTGCTTATTAAAGGCACGAATAACTTTACTACCAACAATTGAATCAGTCGTTCTATTTGATAACTTATCAAGTTGACCTTGTATTCCTAAATACATTTTTGAAGTTCTTGACATCACTACAAAAATGATAATAACAATAAGTGGTGAACATGCTAAAAAGATTAAGCCTATTTGCCAATCTAAAATGAAAGATATGACAAGTGAACCAATTATTATAAATGGTGCTCGAACAGCAAGTCTTATAAAAAATAAAACGCCTTGTTGAACTTGATAAGAATCTGAATTTAAAACTGTCAAAAGATGATTCATTGAATACCTTTCTCTTTCAATTCTTGATAATGAAAGAATTTTCTTATATAAAGAGTTCCTGAGTTCAGTTCCAACATTTGTAGCACTAACTGATGCTATATACTGAGTAATCATAGTTGTTAAAAATCCAAATATACCCATAAATAAAATAATCATGCCACCAGTAAAACAATAGCTAATTTGTGGATTATTTGGATTAATCATACCAAACGATTTTATAAATTCACCTAAAGTTTTTGTTATAACATCTCTTGATGATGAAAACGATAAATCAATTATCGCTTTCATAAATAATGGAATTAATAAATCAAAAACAGCTTCAATTTGTTTAATTAATGGGCCAATAATTAAAAATAAAAGATTATGTTTATATGTATCAGATACCTTATTTACCATGCTTACCTCGTATAAAACAAGTATATATTATACTTTATTAGATAGTCAAAAAAAACAAATGCTGATTTTTATTAACCATATTGTTTACAAATTCTCAATTAATAAAATTATAAATAGTTGATATTGTCAAATAAAATAGTATAATTTTAGTTGTGTTAACAAAACACATTCTTAATGCTTAATTAGGAGTGAGCCTTTCTAGGCTCACTCTTTCTTTTTATGGAGGTATTAATGGATAATTCTATTTTAGAAAAGGTAGGTTCTATCTTAAGAAGCGAAGCTAAAAATCTTAATCTTGAACTTATTAAGTATAGATACTACTATTCTGATGAACAAAAATCTGATGTTCTAGAGGTTATGATTGATCATAACTTTCAAATCACTTTGGAAGAGATTGATAAATACACATCAGTTATCTCCCCTCTTCTTGATGATATTGATGGATTAAGTGATACTTATCTTCTAGACGTTTGCTCGGGTGGAAGTGAGAGAGAAATCAAAGAAGAAGACTTGTCTTCTTTACTGAATCAATACTTAGAATTTAAATTAAAAAAAGACGGTTCTACTCTTCTTGCAAAACTTGTTAGTTATAATGAAAGCGAGCATAGTATTAATGTTTTATACTTTCTAAAAGGAAGAAAGAAAGAAGAAGTTATTAATTTAGATGATATATTAGAAATTCATATGGGATATAAAAAATAATGGAGGAAAATCAAATTATGAATGAAGAATTAAAAAATGAAGAAGAAGTTATTGCTTCAAATGATGTTGAATCAACACCTAATGAAGTGAAAGTTAAAAAGCCAAGAAGAAAAAAAGGTGATGCTGATGGAAGAATTAATAACGATTCTTTTACCTCATCAATTATGCAAATTGAAAAAGATTCTCTTTTATCAACTGATGAAATCATCGAGATTTTAAAGAAAGCTATCAGAAAAGCTTATTTAAATTACGTCTATCCTGAGACTTTCAAAAGAGATAGCACTGATCCAGCTAAAGATTTAATTGATGCTGAAGTATCTTTTGAAAGACACTTTAAAGAAATTAAAATTTATGATATCAAAATCGTAACTGAAGAAAGTAAAATCGTTGATGATGCTTATCAAATTTCCGAAGAAGAAGCTTTACAATATTCCAAAAAAGCTAAACTTGGCGATAAAGTTAAAATTCCTTTTGATTTTTCTGAACTTCCTAGCAAAGTTGCAAGACAATCACAGATTTTCTTTAATAACTATTTATTAGATAATAGCAGACAAGCTATTACCAAGGTTTATTCATCTCAAATAAATGGTCTTATTGAAGGTACTGTCACTAGAGTTGAAGAAGGTGCTGAAGGTGGATATAAGAAAATTGAATTATCATTTGGTAAAGCAAGCGGTAACTTACTTAGAAAAGATTTGCTTCCACAAGATCGTTTCTCAATTAATGATAAGGTTTTATGTTACTTACAATCAGTTTCTAATGCAACTAATCCACCATCACTTTCAGTTTCTAGATCAAATGAAAAATTTGTTGTTAAGCTTCTTGAAAGAGCTGTTCCAGAGCTTGAAGAAGGCATAGTTAAAATTGTTGCAATTGCTCGTGATCCTGGTAAGAGAACCAAGATTTTTGTTGAATCAACTGATAAAAATATCGATCCTGTTGGTGCTTGTATTGGACCTGAAAATTCCAGAATTAGAGCTGTTTTAAATGAATTAAAAGGTGAAAAAATCGATGTTCTAAGATATTATGAAAATAAAGCCTTGCAAATAATTGAAGCTATGAAACCTGCTATTGTCACTGGTCTTACTTGTGATGAAGATTTCTTTGATCCAAATGTTCACTTCAATGAAATTGAGCAAGAAAAAGGATATGTATTCCCTGATGTTACTGCTGTTGTTATGAATGGTAGCACTGGTGTTGCCATCGGTTTAAATGGTGTCAATGTCCGTTTAGCATCTAAAATTACTAAAACAGCAATTTCTGTTTTAGAAGCTGATAAAGCTATTGAAAAAGCAATTGATTTTAAACCTGTAACAGCCATCAAAGATATGGTCAAAGAATTATATCCTGATGAAGTCATCGAAGATAAATTTGCTAATATCAATGCTACTGCTCCATCAATTGATTATGATGAAGACGAAGATTTTGAAGATGAAATTGAAGCAAATGAAGATGATGTTAACAAAAAAGAAGTTTCTGAAGTAAAAGTGGAGCAACCTGTTAAGAAGGAAGAAACTGCACCTGTTAAAGAAGAAAAAGAAGATGCTTCTAATAACGATGAAGAAGAACATATCACTATCGTTAACAAGCCAAAGCTTGGTCTGTCTCAACTTGAAAACATTTTAGATAATAACAAGAAAAAGCAAACCGCAACCAAATCCTACAAAAAGAAAGTCAATAAGAAAAAGGATGAGGAAGAGGAAAATTATACTCCAGTTGAAAATGCTATGCCTATCTATACTGAAGATGAACTCAAAGAAATGGAAAATGATTCAACTGAAGAAGACTATAATGATTTTGATGAAGATGATTATTCAGAATACGATTCTGATGAATATTATGATAAATAATCATGAAATTCATAGTCAAAAGAAAAGATATTGCTAGTAATAATGTATTTGATATCTCTTCCTTATTCAGATTAGCTATCACTGACAAAAATAAATTAATTTATGATAAAAATAGGAATCTAAAAGGAAGAGGAATCTATATCAAAAAGGATATTGAATCAATAAACATTGCTTTTAGTAAAAAACTTAATAGATACAATAAAGAAAATTTTGAAAGTCTGAGAAAGGAATTAATGAATGAATTAAAATAGGAGGGTAAAATATGGCTAGTAAAAAGAAACCAAACAAACCTGGTTTTAAAGGACAACAACAAGCAAAAGTTGAAAACGGTGTTTTCACTTATAGCGGTTCTTTAACATTAGATCAATTATGTAAGAAAATTGGCATTTCAGCTGTTGATGTTATCAAATCATTCATGATGAAAGGTAAATTGATATCTTTAAATACTGTTTTAAGTGAGGATTTAGTTGCTGAAGTGTGCATTGAAAACAATCTTGATTTTAAAAAAGAGGTCAACGCATCAGTTGATGACTTTACAACTATTGATATTTTTAATAAAGAAGAAGATAAAGACCCTCGTCCTTGTATTGTCACTGTAATGGGTCATGTTGACCATGGTAAGACAACTTTAGTTGATGCTATTCGTCACTCCAGAATCACTGAAGGTGAAAGTGGTGGTATCACTCAAGCAATTGGTGCTTATCAAAAAACAGTCAATGGTAAAAAGATAACTTTCTTAGATACTCCAGGGCATGAAGCATTCACAGCTATGAGAGCACGTGGTGCTAAAATGACTGATATTGTTGTTTTAGTTGTTGCTTACGATGATGGTGTTAAACCACAAACTATTGAAGCTATCAATCATGCTAAAGCTGCTAATGTACCTATCATTGTTGCAATCAACAAAATGGATAAACCTGGTGCTAATGCTGAAAAAGTTTTGACACAACTTACCGCTCAAGATCTCCTTCCTGAAAAGTGGGGTGGTAACACCATGACTTATGAAATATCAGCTAAACAGAATAAAGGCATTGATGAATTATTAGAAGGCATTTTAACTCAAGCTGAGATATTAGAACTAACTGCTAACAATAATAAGAAAGCAGTCGGTGGTGTAATTGAGGCTAAACTTGATAAAAAAGAAGGGGCTAAAGCTACTTTACTTGTCCAAAATGGATCATTACATGTTGGTGATTTTTTAGCAATTGGTGGTCTCTATTGTAAAGTCAGAAGAATGACAAACGAGTTTAATAAGCCAATTAAAGTTGCAACTCCATCTACTCCTGTTGTTATAACTGGTATTTCAGGTGTTCCATCAGCTGGTGATCGCTTTATGGCTTTTGATAGTGAGCAACAAGCAAGAGATGCTGCTAATACTCATGCCCAAGCACAATTTTTAAATAAAAATGATGGCGTATCACTTGCTTCAATTGCAAATTCTAGCGATGGAGAACAAAGTGTTCCAAATATTAATTTGATTGTTAAAACTGATACTCAAGGTTCACTTGAAGCCATTGTTTCTGAATTAAAATCAATTGATATACCTGGTACTAAATTAACGATTGTTCATTCAGCTGCAGGTGAAGTATCACAATCTGATATCTCCCTTGCTGAGACAAGTAAATCAATTATTGTTGCTTTTAATTTAAAAACTTCGGCTCAGATTTTAGATTTAGCTAAAGAAAGAAAAATTGAAGTTAGAAGTTATGATGTTATCTATCATTTACAAGAAGATATTGAAAATGCCTTGAAAGGTAAACTGGGCCCTGTTTATGAAGAAGTTATTTATGGTCACTTGACTGTTAGAAACCTTTTTAAAGCCAGTAAAATCGGCCAGATTGCAGGTTGCATTGTAAGTGATGGTAAAATACCTTCTTCTAGTAAAATAAGAGTTTATCGAGATGATGAGCTTGTTATAACCTCATCCCTTTCATCGTTAAAGAGATTTAAAGATGATGTTAAGGAAGTTTTAGAAGGGTTTGAATGTGGTGTCACTATCAAAGATAATTTTAATTTAGAAGTTGGCGACATTTTAGAAGCCTTTGGCATGGAGATTGTCAAAGATGGCAGATAAAAAGGGAAGAGTCAATGAAGTAATCAGAAGAAATCTTTCTGAAATCATCATCTATGAACTTAAAAATGAATTGACTCATTACTGCTCAATAAATGGTGTATTTACTACCAAAGATTATTCATATTGCAAAGTATATGTTTCTCACATCGATGAAAATAAAAATGAAAATTTAGTTAACTTTTTAAATAAAAGAAAAGGTCAAATAAGATCGATGCTTTCTAAAAGATTATCAATTTATAAGACTCCAGAACTCATCTTTGTTATTGATACAAACGTCATCAATATGAATCATATTGAAAAGTTAGTTAAAGAAGCTAATGAAAGTAAAATGTACACTTTAAAAGATTATAAAAATGATCAAAAGAAAAAATTAAAAAATACTTATGATCATCTTTTAAAAGACATAAAAAAATTAGCTATCAAAAAAATAGTTAAAAATAACATCACTAAATATAATTTAAAATCAAAAGATTTAAAATCACTTGTTGATAAATATGAATTTTTAGATATTAAAGAGATTGAACTTGATAAAATTTATGAACTTAATCTTTTATATTTTTCTATTTATTTAAATAATAAAAAAGATTTATCTTCACAAGTATCATTTATCTTGGAAAATGCTGATTACTTGCTAGATAAAAAATTAGTTGATTTTATTTCTAACTATATTTTTATTTCCTCATTAAAGGATAATGCAACTACTTTAACATCATTTACAATTGGTTCTCCTTTAACTAAAAGATTAAGATATGAAATACTTATCAATTATGTAAATAAATTGAACATTGATAGACTCCTTCATCTTTTAAATGATGAAGAAGAAAAAGTTGTAATTGAAATGGAAGTTAAACTGATTGATAAATTATATACTGAAGATAAAAACAAAGTTATCAACTTTATATCAACTGTATCTTTTAATGAAAAATTATTAAGAGGAATAATAAAAAAACTAACTAAAAATGAATTTTCTAAAGAGAGAGATATAAATATTTTAGAGAATTTAATCTCGTAACAAGCTGACAAGATGATATATATCATCTTGTTTTTTATATAAGGCAATCAATGCGTCACCATGTTTAAAAAATATCGTTTCTTCTTTATAATCTAATTTTAAAACATTCCCATTTTTTATAAGTTTTAAAAGCTTATCATTTTGAACATCTATTCTTTTTATATCTTTAAACATATCTTCAATTTTAATCAAAGAAGAAAAATCAACATCATTAATTTTTTTGGCATCACTTACTTTATATTTACCAATTTCTTCTCTCCTTAAATAATTTAAATATCCAACTGTATTGAGTTTTTTTGCAATATCTAGACCAAGTTGTCTTATATAGCAGCCTTTAGAAACAGTTGTTTTAAAAGTGATTTCATCATTTTTATAATCTAAAAGTTTTATATCATAGATGTAAATCTCTTTTTCAAGGAGTTTAAAATCAACATTGTTTCTTGCAAGCTCATATGCTCTTTTACCATTTACATGAACTGCTGAATATTTAGGCGGTATTTGTTTATTTTTACCAAGCATGCTATTAAAAACATCTAATATTTCTTCTTCAGCGATTTCCTTTCTATCTACTATGTTAATTATTTTACCTGTATTATCTAAAGTATCAGTTTCTTTATTTAATACAAGTTTTGCTACATATGTCTTCTTTTCTTCATCTATGACTTTAAATAATTTGGTTGCTTCATTAATACCAATTATTAATAATCCAGTTGCAAAAGGATCCAAAGTACCAAGATGCCCTACTTTTTTTGTATTAAAAATTCTTTTGACTTTGTAATCAACATCATTAGAAGTTAAAGAAACATCTTTATCTATTAACAAAAAACCACTTTTCATAATCAAGGTAAGATAATAAGAAGAATTAAATCAACTATATATTTAATTAATAGCAAAATACATATTAGATCTAATGATGTTATACATAGATAATAATCACGAGCAGAATCATAAATTTTTATTCTATTTTCACTTTTGCGTTCCATTATTTTTGGTGTGATTATAATATTTAAAATTGGTGGTACAACTAAAGAAATAGCAATATATGTCATTGTTAATGGAACATAAAAATCATAACCTGACAAATAGATGAAATTACTAGGAAAGAAGACCACATAGAATAAATATATAACTATTGTGTATATAATATATAACAATGAAAGAAGAGTCATTTTTATTTTAACTGAGCGGATATAATTTTTATCTTTAATGCTATTTGAGTATTTTCTAAAAGAGCTCTTTGAAAAGAAGTCTTTTCTGTAAACTAAAAAATAGCTCAAAATTATCAAACTAGTTATAACAAGCACAGTAATATTTAAAATCATCAAATTATTTTAATTAAGTATTTTGAATTAGTAAAGTATATAATTAAATATTGCATTAATTGTCCAAATATTTTATAATATTCATCGTCGTTTGACTGGTTTTTAGCTCGACTCCTTTATCACTTCTAACTGGTTAAATTGATTGCATTTAAAAGAGGTAAATTAAAATGGCACTTTCTAAAGAAGAAAAGACTAAAGTTATCACTGATAACAAATTATCTGACAAAGATACAGGCTCATGTGAAGTTCAAATTGCTTTACTCACAAAAAGAATTCAAAAATTAACAACTCACATGATTGCTAATAAGCATGATTATTCTTCAAAAAGAGGTATGGACATTCTTATTGCAAGAAGAAAGAATCTTCTTTCTTATTTAAAATCAGTTGATACTGATAGATATTTAGCTTTAACTAAGAAATTAGGCTTAAAAGCTAACTAATAATCATTTGTTTATTATTAAACTTGCTACTAAAGGATAGCAAGTTTTTTATTTTAAACGCTTTATTTCTATCTTAATTTATAAAAATTATTTATAATAATAGTTGTTTTAGGAGGTGTATTATGAATGATACCATTAGGCATATTTTAGCAAGAAGATCATATCGTCAATTTAATGAAAATGTTGTATTAGAAGATGACTTTGAAATCATTTTAAAATGTGGTATTTATGCACCTACTGGAAGAAATAAACAGAATCTTTTCTTTATTGGTTTAAAAGATAAAGAAGTTGTAAAAAAATACAAAGAATTATTTGATAAAGATATTTATTATGGAGCTAGATATATCATCGTTATTTTAAAAAGATTCGATGATCCATTAACTGAGCTCAATGTTGGTGCTGCTATGGAAAATATGTTGATTGCTTCTGAAGCACTGGGTTATCAAGCTTGTTGGATTCATCATTCAATTGATTTAAATGAACCCAGTAAGAAAGCTAAAATAAAAGAATTATTTTCACTTGATAAAGAATATGAAATATTAGATTCAATTGCTATTGGACATTCTGATAATAAAACACCTGCATCACTTGTAAGAAACACACTTCATGATAAAATCATCTAATATTTTAATTATTGGGGCAGGAGTTTCATCTATTTTTCCAATACTTCTTGGAAAAAACAAAGTCACCATCATAAATGAAGGTAAACTTTTTTCAAGAATCCTCATTTCTGGTAATGGTAGATGTAATTTTTTTAATGATGATTTATTAAATAAAGAAGATGTTAATTTAAAGTTGATTTTAAATGATGATGAAAAGAATTATCCAAATGCTGTTTTGAATTACATTAAAAATGATTTAGGAATTGATTATTATAAAGAAAAGAAATATTATTATCCATTCTTTAATAAATCTGAATGTTTTTATAATCCATTAATTGAAGCCTTTAATAATTCAAATGCAAATCTTATTTTAGGGCGTGCTACTTCTATAGATCCAATTAAGAAGAAGGTTGTTTATCTAGAAAATGATATAAGAAATGAAATATCTTATCAAAAATTAATTATTTCAACTGGTGGTTTTTCATATTTATATAAACAAGATTATTCACTTATTAATTCATTAAATATAAAATTCAATAAATTTTCACCCTCTTTATGTCCTATTAAAATCAAAGAGAAAATACCTTCTTATCTAGTTGGTTTAAGATTAAAAGCTACAGTTTATCTTCTTATTGATGACAAGAAAGCCTATTGTGAAGAAGGCGAAGTTTTATTTAAAAAAGATGGTTTATCTGGTATCGTCATCTTCAATATTTCAAAAGTAATCAATGAATATATTAATAAATCCAATATTAAAATACAGATTAATTATTTAAATCATGATGGATATCAAGCAATTAGTAAAAAATCCCTACCTGAAGCATTAAAGAAATATTTAAAAGAAGAAAAACTTTTAAATGATAAAACTTTAACTTTTTCATTTTCTTCTTTATATTCATTTAAAGAAAGCCAAGCTAGCTATGGTGGAATATCATTAGATGAAATTAATCTAAATGACTTCAGTATAAAAAAATATCCTGATATATATGCAATAGGTGAAGTAATCGATTTAAATTTTAAATGTGGAGGCTACAATATCGGTTATAATATGATTGAAGGATATAAAGTAATTAATAGGATCATTGAAGATGAAAGAAAATAAAACCGATTCACTGTTTAACGTATTTTGCACTCTTAATAATCTAGATAAAGCATCATCTTTAAAGATGTTACCCATCTATTTAAAGGCTTGTAAAGAATTAAATGCTGATGATTCTTTTGAAGGGTTATCAATGAAGAATGAAATTTTAAATTTCATTTTTGGCGAATTAAATTCACCTGTTTCTTCTTTAAATGAAGATGAGATAGTAGAAAGTGTCATTCTTAAATATAAATCTATTTTCGTCAAACATAAATTGGATGCCGAAGATATATACATGCCTATTTCTAATAATTTAAAAGTTACCAATAATTTCTTTATCGACTTAAATTCACCACATTGTAAAACCGATCCTCGTTATTCATTAATCAATGATTTATATAATACTATCTTTAAAAAGATAGATGCTTTTTCAACCATGATTGCTATAAAAATGTATACTGAAGCTTTTGTTTCTTGGAGAACAATTCACGAGAGTGAATGTATCATCAAACTACTTACAACTGGTGGGATAGAAATACAAGATGCTTATATTAAACATATCGCTTATAATAATGCATATCGCAATCCTGAATCATTTACAGTTGAAGAAAATGATTTAACTTTTGAAAAATTAAAAAGCGAAATGAAGTCACACAATTTAAAAAGTAAAGACATGAAAAAATTCATTGAATATGGATGGATTTATAAATATAAAACAAATGAAGAGATTAAGCTTAATTTTAGAGATGGTGTTGAAAAATTAGCGAATCTTAGAAAATACAATCAGATTTATGAAGGAGCTAGCGAACTTGTTCATTCTTCATCAACCTTCTTTTATGTCAATGATGATTTTTGTAGAGATTTAGCTCTGTCAATGACTTACAAAACAGCACTCAGAGTCTATCAATCATTCCATGATTATTTTAAAAACTACTTTAATAAAAAAGAAGTAGAGGATAAATACCTCTACTTCATTAAATTATTAAATGATACAATAACTTTCATAAATAAAGACTTCGACGAAGAGAGTATTTATGACGATAGTCAAATTGAAACTTATGAAAATTATAAAAAGAGTTACGATAGTTAATATTTGATACAAAGTCTGATAGCAAGTGCAGCAATAAGCCAAATAAGAGCAAAAACTAAATAGACCAAAAATGCTAATTTGTTTTCTTTTCTAGTTACCATTTTTTTGTTTTTATAATCGATCAAATCATCATATTCTCTGATTGAACCTTTTCTCAGTGATTGGAGAATGGAAACAAATCCATATCCTGCAAAATCAAAGAAACCATGATAATTTAAAATTGAAAATATTGAAAGAGCAAGTAATACACAACCGGGTATAAAAGTTGCATCACAAGCTTTTATAAGCGATTTATCTGATAAAAGATATATAGGTAAAAAGATTGCTAAACCAATAGCTACAGAAAAAATGTATCTGAATACTTTTTGAAATAATTTACTTGCAAAAATATCTTTGATATTCATCAGTTACTTTCATTTCTTTTTCTATCGAGCTCATCAATCTCTTGACGATATTTTTCCATCTCTTCAGAATTTGCTAGTATCCAATGGCCAGGTTCAATTTCTTGAAACCATGGTTTTTCTTTTGAATAATCATGAGCTGTACTTGGATCATATTTGATTCTTTCTCTTCTTCTTTCACCAAGTGGATTTGGTTTTGGAATAGCTGAAAGAAGTGACTTGGTATATGGATGTAAAGGATGAGCAAAAAGTTCATCAGAAGATGCTCTTTCAACCATATCACCAAAATACATGACACCGATTGTATCACAGAAGTATTTAACAACTGATAAGTCATGAGCAATAAAAAGTATTGAAAGATTTCTAGTATGCTTTAGTTCATTTAACAAATTGATGATTTGAGCACGAATTGAAACGTCAAGTGCTGAAATTGGTTCATCACAAATAAGAAGTTTAGGATCCATTATTAATGCTCTTGCAATACCAATTCTTTGTCTTTGACCGCCAGAGAACTCATGGGGATATCTAGAGCAGTAATCTTCAATAAGTCCAACTTCATTTAAAGCTTCAACAACTTTTAAATGATTTTCTTTTCGATTGTAATGACCTGATATTTTTAATCCTTCTTGAATGATATCTTCAACAGTCATTCTTGGATCAAGAGAATCAATAGGATCTTGGAAAATCATTTGGATCTCACGCATGAGTTTCTTATCGACTTTGCGATTATCATGATTTATTTGTTTAATTCTTTCTTTTTGCTCTTTGACAGTGTTATTTATTCTTTCTTTTATTTCAGAAATCTTAGTATTTTTTTCATCCTCAGTTAAAGAAGAATCGGCTTGAATCTTTTTGATCTCTTCATTACCTTTGATTCTAACCCATTTGATTTCTTTTTCATTCCATCGTTTACCAGCAGCAATTCTGGTACCTTTATAATAGATAGAACCAGAAGTTATCTTATTCAATCTGATAATCGATCTACCAGTTGTTGATTTACCGCATCCTGATTCACCAACTAGACCAAAGCATTCACCATTTTTAATTTGAAATGATACATTGTGAACGGCTTTTAAATAGAATTTATTTGGGAATTTACCCATTGGGAAGAAAACTTTCAAATGGTTGACTGATAAGATGATATTTTTATCTAAATATTCTTGCCTGAATTTGTTAGATGAATGATTTTCATGTTCTCTAGAATCTTCTTCAAATTCACTATTAGCTGTGACTACCCTTTTATCACCTGATGCAGAATAATCAGGACTGGAATTGAGCTCTTGGATAGCTTTTTCATTAGGAGAAATATTTTCATTAATTTCTTTCATATTCTTCTTCCTCCTTTATTGATTGTTCAATTCTTTCAGTGACAATTTTTGGTGGTTCAATATGTGGTGCATTTTCATGAAGAAGCCATGTTGCAGCGTAATGAGTATCTGAAAGTTTGAAAAATGGTGGTTCATACTGATAATCTATTTCTAAAGCATATCTATTTCTATCAGCAAAAGCATCACCTTTTGGTGGGTTGACTAGATTTGGTGGAGTCCCTGGAATTGCTTCCAATTTCTCTTTGGAGTTAATATCAGGAATTGAAGAAAGAAGTGCCCATGTATAAGGATTTTTGGGTTCATAGAATACTTCCATGGCGGTACCAATTTCAACAATCTTACCAGCATACATAACAGCGATTCTATCAGCCATATTAGCAACAACTCCTAAATCATGAGTGATAAAGATAATTGACATATTTCTTTCTTTCTTGAGTCTATTGATAAGTTCAAGAATTTGAGCTTGAATAGTAACATCAAGTGCGGTTGTTGGTTCATCACAGATGAGCAAATCAGGGTTAGCAGTCAAAGCAATAGCAATGACTATTCTTTGTCTCATACCACCTGAGAATTCAAATGGATATTGATTGAATCTTTGCTCAGGATTATTTATACCAACCTCTCTCATAACTTCAAGAGCCATTTTTTTAGCATCTTTTTTTCTAACTTTAAACTGTTTATAGAAATTTTCTTCAAGTTCTTTAATTTGGCTATTGATTTGTTGTCTATCTTCATCAGATGCAGCATCTTTTAGTTTATTTTCTAAAAGTGCTTTTTCATGCTTATATTCAGAAACAATCAATGTCTTATAAAGTTTTACTTCTCCTCTTGCAATCTTTTTTTGCTTGTTTAAATCTTTTAAAAGAGAAGGTTTAACTTGATAGAATTCATTTTTTAATTTTGAAACTTCTTCTCTATCTCTTTTGATGATTTCTTTATATTCTTTTTTGATTTCTAATTTTGTTTTCTTTTCAAATTCAACAATTTTAGCTTTTTCTTCACCATCTCTTTTCATTTTATAGACATCAGATGATAAATTTTTCATCTTTTCAGTGTAATAAAAATCAGCTTCAGTTTTTAATTTGATTTTACCCTGCGTATACTTTGTCTCTGCATTCTTATAAGCAATAAGTTGTGGTGAAATTAAATCCATATATCTTTTTTTCAAGATATTTCTATTGATCATTGTTGTTTCAATGATTTGTTTTCCTACTTTCATAATAGGATTTAAAGATGAAAGAGGATCTTGGAAGATCATACCAATTTTATTTCCACGAATTCTATGAAATTCATCTTCAGAAATTTTAGTTAAATCTTCACCTTCATAAATAGCTTCACCTTTATCAATAATAGCTTCATTTGCTAAAATACCCATTAAAGCTTTACAGACTGTTGATTTTCCACATCCTGATTCACCGACTATACAAAGGGTTTCACCTTTGTATAAATCGAATGAAACTCCTCTAACTGCTTTAACAATGCCTGCATCAGATTTGAAGGAAATGTGAAGATCTTTAATTTCTAAAACTTTTTGAGAGTTATTATAATCAACTCTATTATATTTATCAAAATTCATATTACTCACTTCCTTTCAATGATGGATTTAAAGCATCTCTTAAGCCATTGCCAAATAAGTTGAAGCAAATGAGCATCACTGCTAGTAAAGCTGCTGGGAAAATAAGCAAATATTGATTAGATGCAATATTTACTTGATTAGTAGATAAGATATTACCTAATGAGGCTTTGCCAGATAAACCTATTCCTAAATAAGCGATTGTTGCTTCAGAATAGATGACACCTGGAATCATCAAAACAGATGAAGTGATAATAGTTCCCAAAGAGTTAGGTAATATGTGTTTAAAAATAAGTCTAGTGTCACTAGCACCAAGTGATCTTGACGCTAGTACATATTCACGCCGTTTGAACCTATAAAATTGCGTACGTGTAATACCTGATGTTGATATCCATCCTGTCATGCACATTGCAAGCATAAAGACTGAAAATGTTTGCCCCATTTTTAAAACCATCAATGTAATCAAAATAATTGAAGGAATATTAGATAGTATTTCAACAAATCTTTCCATTACTAGGTCGACTGTACCACCAAAATATCCTTCAATAGCACCAAAACACAGACCGAAAATGAAGCAAATAGCAGAAATAATAACAGCTATAGCTAGTGAGTTTCTAGTACCTTCAAATACATACTTTAACATGTCAACGCCATCAGCATCTGTTCCAAAAACATGATAGGGCATTGTTTTGTAACCTTTTTGCTTATAAGATGAGACAATTGTTTTAATAGTAATGACTGTAATACCGCCTGCTGATTCAACATCTTGACTTATAACATCAGTAATTGGGCATGTATCTTTGAGAGCTTTAAATGAAGAAATGCCAACGTCAAAGTCATACTCAATATCACCACTTTCTATAAGTTTTTCAAAGTCAAGTTTTGAATAGATATATTCTAAGCTACCATAAGCAACAGAATAAGGATCATATGTAAATGAGCATAATGTAATCTCAGCCTGCGATAAACCAGATAAATTAGCACTATTTATTGAGATTTTTTTATTTAATAAAGCAGAATTTGCATCATCAAATGAAAATTCACTCACATTACTTCCGTTGACTTTAAAACTAAAGTTCTTGACAAATACACCAATCATTTTCTCATCATCAACAGCATTTATACCTATTCTCAGGCTACAATTTTCAAGTAAATTTGCATCAACATTTGAAATCTTATCGCTGACATCAATGGTATTTTGCCCATATTGAGATGAGTTTAAAAGTTCAATAACTTGATCATCTTTACTTAAGGCAACATAATATGGCACAGCATCATATTGTTGTAAAACATGTGAATCAATTTCATAAGATAATTCAATATTATCACTTGGGTTTAATGTATATGTACTTGATGACCAAACATATTCACTTTTACCACTTGAACCGATTCTTATATATCCACCTTTAGCAAATTTATTAGTGGTATTTTCAATTGTGCCACTATATGTTGAAAGAGAACCATTTAAAATAGCTGAAACTTGATAATTACCATCTGGTAATTCAGTTTCTGGATTATATACTATATCTTTATATTTTTTTGTACCATCCCAAAACCCTGTACCAGCTGAGAAAATTTTAGGAGGTAAATATTGAGTTCCACTCACTTTACCGGTTGTATCAAATGGTAAAGCGGCTGGTAAAATCAAAGATAGTAAAACAATTATTCCAAGAATAATTGTTGATACTAAGGCTGCCTTACTTTTGGCAAATCTTTTTAGTGCATCTTTGATAAATGTTGTTGGTTTAGTTGATAATTTTGTGTCATGGATTACTTGATCTCTTTGTTTTAATTTGAAGGAATCTTCATTTAAAACAATATCATGTTGCTGATTGGAGCTATCTAAATAACTATAATTTTGTTCCATATTATTTCTTCTCCCCCATTCTAATTCTAGGATCTAAGAATCCATATGATAAATCAAGAACAATACTTGCAAGTAACCCAATCATTGTAAATATTGCCATATCAACCATTAGCAGGTTATAATCTCTTTTATTTAAGGCATCAATAAATACTGTTCCTATACCTGGAATGTTGTATAAAGACTCTAAAATCATTGAACCTGATAAAACACCAATAATTTCAGCTAAAATACTAGGTAAAATAGGAACCATAGCATTTCTTAAAGCATGTCTTATAACAGCTTGCCTTTTGGTTAACCCTTTTGTTCTAGCAAGAAGCAAATAATCTGATGATAAAACATCACATAATTCTGCTCTTGTAAAACGACAATATCCACAAATTGCTCCTAATGAAAGTGCAATAACTGGAATAATATATCCCAAAGCTTTTTGACCTAATGAATGATAACTCTTTGGCCATTCTGTAGGTAGCCATTTTAAATTATAACCAAATATCATAATCATAAATGTGATTAAGACAAATGAAGGAACTGAAATCAAAATCATAACAACTGTTGAAATGACGTTATCAGTTGTTTTATTTTTATTTAAGGCAGCTACAATTCCAAGTAATATGCCAAGTGGAACTGATATGATAACAGCAATAACATTTACTTTGATTGTATATGGTAAACCTCTTAAGATAATATCCATACAATTCTTACCAACATCAACTGAATATGATGTACCCCAATCCCATCTAGTAAATATTGCCTTTAACCATGAACCATATTGATCCATTATAGGTCTATTATAATAATAATATGTAGTTGATGAATTTAAGAGTTTTACTGAAGCAATAGGATTTCCATAACCAGTAATTAGTGATGTTGATTCTATCAAGTAGCCGTTAGAAACTTGCGTTTTTAAAAATGCTAATTTAACTTCTGGTGTCGTTCCTTGTGGAATATCCATTGGTAAAGTTTTCATCAGCAAAAATGTTAATGTTAAAATTATAAACAAAGAAATGAACGCTAAGACGACTCTTTTTATAACATATTTTGTCATTTGCACCTCCATTTTTTAATAGCATAACACGAAAGTAAAGGAAAACACCATTTTGATGCTTTCCTTTACAAATTTTTTTATTGTTAAAGAATCAATACTAAAAAATTATTATTCTTTTCCATTTGTTGATGGAGTTTGTGGAGGCACATAAACACCATTTTCAACAACAACACTTTCACCTGACTCAACTGCTAAGAAGATAGCATGCATTGAATATGAATATCCATCATGTATGATACCGCCTTCACCAGTATCTGCATCAGTTGAAACGCCAACAGACATTTGAAGTCCATAATCGAATGAATCAACATAGACACCAGTCATACCGAATGCATCGCCAGTGCTACCAGTGATACCACCCCAGCAAAGATCATAGCAACCAGATGCTAAAATAGCATAAATATCACTTGTTTTTGTAGGTGCTGGTAAGATATTAACATCTAATTTATAGCCATAATCAGCATTAGCTGAATTAAAAGCATCTTCGATGAAAGCTTCAACTTTACTACCCCAATTCTTCTTTTGACTATCAGCAGCAAGCTGCATATTAATGGTAACAGTTTTAGGATTTTCTTTAGTACCTCTAGTATACTTACCTCCAGTTGTTAAATCATCCATTGCCTTTTTGAATTTTTGTTGGGCAACAGCACGATTGTATCCATATGTTTTAGGTGACCAATCCTTCATTGCTCTAGCATGTGCAGCAGTCTTAGAATAACTGACATTGCTGCTAATATCCATGACATAAGCTTCAGCTAACCAATCACAGCTTGGTGTAACCATCAAATCATTTGCAAGAGAGGCTCTATCAATAGCAAAATAAATGCCATCAAGGAAATCCATATTTGACATAACTGGCTTGTGTTGATATGCATTTGCTTTTGTAGCATCATATGTATAACTTGACTGATTTTTCCAGTTACTACCATTTGCACCAAATACCTCTTGCCATCTTTGCTCAGTTGTTGAATTGACTTGAAGTTGAGTGGTAGATGTTGAACCTGTTATATATTTTCCAGGTTTACTTCCTTCCCACTGAGATTTCTGATCAGATGGAATAGAAGCAGTATCTAATTTATTTGATAAATACTCTTGGTACATCATTGTAATACCAGCATCATCTTTCCAAGCAGTATTAATTTTATAAACATATCCTTCGATAGCATATACTTCATATTTGTCATTGTTTTCAAGTACACGATCAATAAAATTATCATTTCTTTTCAAAACAATTTCACGATCTGTGCCAGTCCCTGAATCGAATGTTTTTAATGAATATGCACCGGATGAAAGCAATGAATCTTTAGGTGTTAAATCAAAAGCCTCAATGTTTTTACCATAATTTTGTGGTTTAAAAGTACCATTATAATCAGTGACTAATTTATAAAAATCAACATTCATTGGTGAAAGTGAAAGTTGCATCATGACATCAAATTTAGTCATGGTTGATTTAAATTCAAATTCAATTGTTGTATCATCAATCAATTTAATGCCGACTTTTTTAAATTCTGTATTATCAGCATCTGAAAAAACTTTTTTATCAGCAGTTGCTTTATTATATGCTGCACCACCTACAAATCTTGATACGTATTGACCAGCATAAGAATACTTATTCATACCATTTAACATAGCTTGATAAGAGTCAACAAAGTCTTTAGCTGTTATTTTCTTACCTTCAAAACTACTGATTGCAGTACCTTTAACTGACTTATCACTCAATGTATGATAGACCATGTTGTTATCATTTCTAACTTTGATACGCCATTTAGTAGCAGTATTAGTTTCTGAATCAAAATTGAGAGGTTCTGGTTCACTTTCAGCCATTGATGAGTACCATTCATATTCAGCTTTATAGCCACCATTACCATCTTTTACAAGTCTTTGACCATATAAAGAACCTGACAATTGGCTAATGAAATCACTAGATAACGAATTGTTTGAATCAAATGGGTTTAATCCTTCAGTAACACCATCGCTTAAGCCATCATGAAAGTATTTTCTATAAGCTTCATTAGGTTCAGCATCAGCGGTTAAATCACTTGTGATTTTTCCTTCTCGTGCAGTACCAAAACCATAGTTGATAACATAAGTACCATTTGTAGGTAATTTAATACGTGGATTAATTAAAGTCCATGAGCCATTTCCAAAAATAGGGACACCAAGAAGATGATTCTTCATTGCCCAGGATTCAGTATCACCTAAAAGACTAGCCTTTTCTTGAGAAGAAAGTCCTGATAAATTGATGCCTTGGCTACCAGTAGATTTAGCACCTTTATAGGCTTGATTAACATGTGCATCATCGTAGTCTTTCCAAACTTGAGAATCTTCAGTTGGAGTAACAGTACCACTAGATGTTTTGTTGCCACTACTATTGCCACCATCTTTCTTACAAGATGTTACGCTAAAAGCACATAATGTAGAAAGTAATAATAGACTTAATTTTTTAACTTTCATAATTTTAACCTCCAAAACAAAACATTATGAATAAAATGTAGGCAAACTATTTAATAGTTTTGCACCTCAATATTATAAATTCTTACTTATCTATTCATCATAAAAAATTCGTATTTACTATATTCAGTTTTTGCATGTTTAAAACTGCATTTAACACGATTATTATACTAAATATTTGATTTTATATTCTAAATATGTAAAATTAATTTTCAATTATATTCTAATTGAATATAAATATTATAAAAGCATGTTAAAATGTAAACGCTTACGTTTTTTATACTAACTTTTAAATAGGTCTTTTTAATTACTTTTATCTAATCTTTTAGTCCTTTTCATCTTCAACTGCATTTGTATCTTCTAGAGGAAGTTTTTTACTATTATCAACCACAACACTATGTTTTCTCATATATTTTTCATTATTGTTTTCTCTTATTTGTTTTAAAGTAAATCTGATAAGGAAATAAGAAGCAAACCCCATAATTATTAATCCAATTGGATAAATGATCCAGCCATAAACACTAGCTTCTCCATATTTAGTTCCTTCTATTGTCACTATAACTTGTAAAATAGTGCCAATAATTAACAATATATCAATTAAAGAAACAGATATTAATAAAAAATATGGATGAAGTTTCTTATTTTTATATAAGAAAACATTACTTGTTATAAGCAGTGCTAAAGCTATAAAATCTAAAACAAATAATATCACTAAAAAAGAAGTAGCTATTTTAATTGCCATCATAGCTGATAAAACGTCAGCAAATACAAGTGTTAAATAACATCCTAAATACGATCTGGTAATACTCTTTTTAATTTTCATAGTAAACTTCCTCCTAAAGCGTTTTTAAAACATAGTTTTTATTTGTCACATTGATATCAGATTCATTTATATTGAAGGTATTTATAACTTTATCATCTTTGATATAAACAAACTGTAATTTATTTTCTTTAACATAATTTGTAGCTGCAGCTTCATTTGTTGCTGTCAGTTGAAGAAGAATCAATGCACTTTCAGTAATATTTTCACCTTCCAAATAGAATGATTGTGCAAATGATGATGCCGAGCTGTCTTTTAAATTGATGATTGGATATCTATATAAATAACTAGAATCATCTTTTTTGATACTATATATTTTATCCTCTACATAATCAAAATATTTATAAAGGACATATGATGTATCTGCTTTTGTTTTTATAGAACATGCCTCATTTATTTTTTGATCATTTATAGCAAACATAATTATGCTGCTTTCTTTATAATTTTTTAATGTTGTCAAATAACCATCTTTAGAAAGCAGATAACCATCACTATAGTTTGAATCATTCAATTTATCCTTTAAATAGTTTACAAGATATGCATCTTTTAAAATATTAAGTGATATAAGTGGTGAATCGATTTCATATTCATTGCGATATTCATGATACTGTTGACTGATTGAGAAATTGATGATGTCATTTTCTTTGAAAATCAAATTGAAATTAGTTGAATCATTTACATATTTTAAATTTTCTTCTAAATCAATTTTACTTTCATTTGATATATAAGGATCATATTTTAAATCGTTTATAATGATGTTATTCCATCTATCATATTGGTATGAAGCAAAGATTGAATAATTATTATCGCTATTTGTTTTATTATAGGCATCATTTAAAATCAAATATAAATTATGATCAACTTTGATATCTCTATTCAAATTAGCATTTATATATGCAATATTGATGACTCCATCATATGTTTTTTCATCAAGAAGTTTATAGATATAATTTGTTTCTTTAGAATAGATATTTTGCATATCAGTAAGTTTCTTTTTAACAGCTAATTTATTTCCTGAAACATAGCCATAATATTCAACTTGACAATTATTTACTTTCACATCATCTGCTTGCAAAGTAACTTTATTATATCCACTTGAGAAAGAAAAGACACCTAATATTCCTAAAGTAGTTAAAGTTATACCTGCAATAAGTAAGATAACAAAGATGACTACTTTGATTCCAAAGTTTTTTCTAGATACATCAATTTCTTTATCCATCATCAATTTTCTTCTCTAATTTTACGATACTTGTTTATCTCTTCTTCATTTCCATAAACAAAATGATCTTTACAAATTTCAACTAGACTTGGTTTATTTACTGAATAGTCATGCATAGCTGGATCATAAACAAATAATTTTTTATTCTTTTCAATTATTGGATCTGGAATTGGAATAGCAGACATCAATGATTTAGTATAAGGATGTAAAGGATGTTTAAATAGTTCTTCAGTTTTTGCAATCTCAACTATTTTACCTAAATGGATGACAACCACACGATCAGAAATGAATCTGACAATTGATAAATCATGAGCAATAAATAAATAAGTGAGGCCCAACTCTTTTTGGAACTTCTTCAAAAGATTTAAAACTTGTGCACGAATGGAAACATCAAGAGCTGAGATTGGCTCGTCACAAACAATGAACTCAGGTTCCATGATGATACTTCTTGCAATTCCTACACGCTGTCTTTGACCACCTGAGAATTCATGTGGATATCTAGTTAAATGTTCAGGAAGAAGACCAACATCAGTAATTATCTTTTCAATCTTTTCCATTCTTTCTTGCTTAGATGAATAAAGATGAAAATTATCAAGGCCTTCACCAATAATATATTCAATAGTAGCTCTTTCATTTAACGAAGCAGCTGGATCTTGGAAAATCATTTGGATTTTTCTTACAAGTTCATATCTTAAATGATGAGAAAGTTCAGATCTACCACTTTCTTGTGAGCCAGAGATAACTCTTCCTTTATAAAGAATTTGACCTTTAGATAATGGATTTATTGAAACAATGGCACGGCCGATAGTGGTTTTTCCACTTCCTGATTCACCAACTAATGATACAGTTTCACCTTTATAGATATCAAAAGAAACATCACTTACAGCTTTAAATTTCTTTTTCCCTCTCCCAAAAGTGATATCAATATCTTTGATTTCAAGAATAGGTTTATCTTTAGGATATTTTTTAATAGGAAGATTGATAGCATCACTATCTGATAAAGAATCCAATTCTTCAATAGATAATTCAACATCATCTTTTTCTTTCTTTTCACTAACAATATTATCATCTAATATAGTATTGCAATTAGAGCACACATTACTATCATCACTGTTTTCTTTTTGACAATTAGGACATATTTTCATTTTTCACCTCCTATTAAATTTCATCTTTATAGACTTCCATCATCTTTTCATGCAGATTATTTATAATAGCTGGTCTATCAACTTTAGGAGATCTCTCATCTAGAAGCCACGTTTTTGCAAAGTGAGTTTCACTTACTTGAAACATTGGTGGTTCTTTGACAAAGTCGATTGCTAGTGCATATTCATTTCTTGGAGCAAAGGAATCACCTTGAATCTTGTTATATAGTGATGGTGGAGTGCCTGATATTGAGAATAACTCACTACCTGATTTAGAAAGTTGAGGAAGTGATGATAATAAGGCCCAAGTATAAGGATGTTTTGAATCATAGAAGATATCTTCAACAGTCCCTATTTCAACAATCTGGCCACCATAGATGACTGCAACTCTATCGGCAACATTGGCAACAACTCCTAAATCATGAGTGATAAAGACAGTTGTAAATCCCAAATCTTTGGAGAGTTTTTTGATTAATCTTATTATTTGAGCTTGAATGGTGACATCAAGTGCTGTTGTTGGTTCATCACAAATTAGGATTTTAGGTTGACAAGAAAGAGCAATTGCAATAACTACTCTTTGTCTCATACCGCCGGAATATTGGAATGGATAATCGTTAAATCTTTGTTCAGGATTGGGAATACCAACTTTTTCCATTATATTTAAAGCCCTAGCTTTTGCTTCAATTTTTGAGCATCTTTGATGTTTTAAAATAACCATCATAATTTGCTGTCCGATAGTGATTATTGGATTTAATGAGGTCATTGGATCTTGGAAGACAGTTGCAATCTGACAGCCTCTAATTTTTTGCCAATCTTTGGCATATCTGACTTTTGAACAATCAATTAAGGCAAAGCCTTTTAAATTTTTGATTTTTTTACTTTTTAATTCATCAGTTGAAAAATCACTCATATTTGAATCAATAACTTTCTTGATCCATTTAAGAATGGTGTTAATAATCATATAGCAATGAATTGTTGAATCATATTTTGAGATAAATAACATCATCAAATCAGCTAAACGTCTATTTTTGCTCTCCCAATCAATATTGAATAAATTTCTATCATCAAAATACTCATCCATTTTATTTGTTAAAATGTTTTTATTTTTCGATGAGGAATTTGTAAACAAATCTAGTTTTTTAATGATATATTTGCGCAGATGAGGATGTAAAGAAATAGCCTGTAAAAGAAGAGTTTGGTTATATAAATCTTCATTTTCAATAACATCTTGTTTTAAAGCAGGAGCGAATATTTCTTCAATAGCTTTCTTAACTTCATTACCTTCTATCTCTTCCTCACCTTTGTATTCGACTCTAAAACTAACTTTATCAAAAACACGATTTCTTCTTTTATCAGTGAAAAGGTCTCTTCCTTCTGACATTGATTGTTTAAAACCTTTTAAAAGTTTGCTTTTATAAATATTTCTTAAATATAGAGGATATCTTGAAATAGATAGGACAACTTCACAAGCTATTTCATAATTCCTTTTTAAAATTGCTTCATCTAAAGGATTTTGCTTAGCTTGATTAATTTTATCTAATCTTAAATTTGTCAGTCTTAATCTTTCATCGTTATATTCTTTTATTTTATTCTTATCATTGAGAAGCGATTTCTTTTTATTTTTATTTTCTTCCTCAAATTTTTTAGTCAATAATTCTTTATCTTCTTCAAGTTGTTTAATTTCTTCTTTTAATTTTTCATAAGCTTCTTTTTCTTCCTGATTTTTATTTGAAAGAACAGATAATTTATTATTAGCATCATTTAAATCATCATTAATATTTTTTAATTTGCTTTCATATTCTTCTTTTTCTTCTTGAGAGACATTCATTTCTAAAAAATGACCTTCATCAAGTTTTTTTAGCATATTATATTCATCTTTACCAAATTCCAAATATGAATATTCATTGAGCTTATTTTGAACACTTGTCAGTAACTTGATGTTTTTCTTATTCAATTTGACATCCATTTTGGATAATTCATCTTGTTTAAAAATGATTCTTCCATGTGAGATAAAGCCATTATCATCAAGCATACCGGCAAAAGTTTTAGTCAGTACTGATTTTCCGCTTCCTGATTCACCGACAATTGCCAATGTCTCACCTTCATAAACAGATAAGGTGACATCACGAATAGCATTTAGTGTTCTTCCACGGACATTAAATTTAACATCCAAATGCCTGATATTTAATATTTCTTTTCTATTTTCCATAATCCACCTCTATTGCATATGAGTTCTAGGATCTGATGCATCAGCTAAATTTTGGCCCAAAACATATAAGATTATAGTGATTAATGCTGATACTGAAACTGGTGCCCAGAATCGCCAAGGATATGTTGTCCATGATGTTTGAGCTGATGAAATCATTCTACCAAGTGAAGGAATATCAGCATTTAAACCGACACCAAGATATGAAAGGAAGACTTCACTTGAAATATAAGAAGGAATTTCAGTAGCAAGAATTGTCATAATGACTGATGTCATAAAAGGAAGAATATTTTTAGTAACTGTTTTATATAATGGTGTTCCTAAACACTTACTTGCTAAGTTATATTCTCTTCCACGGATAATCAAAACTTGATTTCTAAAGAAATAAGCGATTGATAACCAACCTGTGATAGTTAAAGCAAAAATAAATTGAATAAAACCATGACCAATAACATAAACCAAGATAGTGATTAATAGGATATATGGAACATTAGAAACAATGTTATATACAACAACCATGATGGCATCAACTGTTTTGTTATAGCCCCAAACTGCTCCCATGATAACACCAACTATCATATTGATAGCAGCACAAGCCAAAGCTAAAGAAATTGAAGTTCTAGCCCCAAACCAAACATTTAAGAAAATAGATTCACCTGAGGCACCAGTACCTAAAATATATTCAAATGAGAAACCAAATTTATTTATGGCTTGTGCAGGCGATAAATTGAAGGTGGTTGGGTCACTTAAATTTTTAAATTGATCAAAACTAGTAGTAGCAGGATAAATGTAAGACATGATTAAAATCAAAACAAATAGTCCAACTAAGACCCAATTCAAAGGACTTTTAAAGAAAATTCTAAAAACTGATTTCCAGTATGAATATCTAGGTGCTGTTATTCTTTCACTATTGATTGACTTATTATCGACAAAGTAAAATAATTCATCTTCACTTTGGGTTTTAACCTTTTCTAAGGAGAAAGGTTCTTTATTTAAATTTGTATTATCCATAATAATTAACCTCTCTTATTATCAAATGATATTCTAGGATCATATTTTGCTAAAAGAACATCTCCTAAGATCATCGCAATTATTGATAAGAAACTATAAAAGACAGTTGCACCAACAATGATTCCATTATCATAAGATGTGATAGCATTAGTTAGTAGTCCACCAACACCAGGCACCTGATAAATTCTTTCAGTGATGATAGCACCAGTTAAACATCCAAGAATATCAGCTGGTATTGAATGAACAATGTAGATGAAAGCATTTTTTGAAATATGTTTCTTGAATATTTCACCTTTTGATAAGCCTTGTGATTTTGCAAATTTAACATAATCAGCATTTTGTTGATCAATCATGTATCTTCTTACCCACTTCATCAAAGCACCCATCATTGGTAGAGATAAAGAAACTATAGGTAAGATAAATGCTGCTGTCGGATTACTAGCGAGTCCCCAGTTATATGGTAATTTAAATAAGTTAGTACCAATAGCTGCAAAGATAAATATATAAGCAAGTGAAGGAACTGCAATAATAAAGACTATATAAATATTTCCAATAATATCAGATATTTTCCCTTTTCTTTTGGCCATCAATATGCCAAGTGGTATGCCAAGTAAATAAGCTAAAATAACAGCGATTAGGCCGATAACAAATGAGTTATTTAATCTACTAAATCCCGACATAAGTGATGAAGCATTTATATACTTATCACCATATTTTTTTATATCATCATCACTTGCATTTTCTGAATAAGTAACAGTGTGATAATCATCAGAAACCAAATGATATTCAGGATTTTCTTCATCAATATCAGCAGGATACACTTGATCTTTTCTAACCAAATTGCCTGTTGATTCATTCATGATATCAGAGACATCTTTTCCAGCATTCATGCCGACAAGTGATGTACTCAAATTGATATGCACTAAGTTTTGATGAATAAAAGGAAAACGATTATCAAAATAAATCAAATATTTATGGGTGGTTCCACTACCAACTAAGGCAGGCATATTGCTCCTTTTATCCCATTGAAAACGAATGTATCGATCGGTTAATGAGTCATCTTTAACATCCCAAATCGTTTCCACTTTAATCAGATTTTTAATAAAACTACCAAGCCTTGAAAACGTGCTTCTTTCTTTCTTAGCAAATAAAACAGGATTCGATTGCAAAATACCTCTTTTTGAGACTACTTTTGGAAGAAAAATAACTTCATATTTTTTAGAATTAGCATCAGTAATGAATTCTTTAACAGTCGCATTATTTTGATATGTATTTTCATCATTTAAACAACTGACAGCCTCTTTGTATTCATCTTGTTCAGTATAATTTTCACCATATTTTTGTTGAAATTTATCGCTGACAAAATTGGAATATAAATTATATTCTAAGTAACCATATTTTTGCCACTGACGATATTTATACATAGTAAGTTCATTGTACTTTAACTTACTTATTTGTTGATCATCGTTGAAAATAGTTTCTCGATCAATAGCAGTAAATACCATTGCCATGACAATGAAGGCTACAACAAAAATTGAGCAAATTCCAAAAAACAATCTTTTAAGCACGTATTTTGTCATAATCTACCTCACTTTTATAAACACAAATAGGAAAGCAAACATCATTTGCTTTCCTATTTACTATTTTATCTAGTAATTAAATCTATTTTAATTACCAAAGACCAATGACTCTAGTCATATATCCTGCACCATCATCATCAAAGGTATCAAGATATGTTGATGGATCAAGGAAGTCTGGACCCCAACCTGAACCCCAGAATAAGTCCATGTTCATTTTTGCACCGCTCTCAGCTCTATATCCAGAAGCATAATAATCATCTTTTGAAGCAGAAATGATATTCACTTTAACATTATCAGCACCTAAAGTTCCTTCAATACTTTGCTTAACTGAGTTAGCTTGATTAAGTGATACCTGGTTATCACCTAATATGACGACATCAAGTTGAATTGGACCAGATTTTGCCCATTTATCACCTAAATCAACTTTTGCTTGATTTAAAGCTGCAACAGCTCTATTTGGTAAATTCCAACCATCTTGGCTATCTTGAACATTGATATTGAGGTTGAGCTTATCAACAAATTTTTGACAAACATCACCATATGATGAGCCAGCAGCAAATGTTAAACCATCATATGTGACCTCAGTTGATAATTTAACAAGACCTGGAACAGTATACATATTTCTTAAGTTAGTAGAAGCCAAGTCTTGTCCATACCTAACAGCATTGAATTTAGTTCTATTGAAAGAATACAAGATAGCTTTTCTAAAGTTCTTATTTTGAATAGCATTGAAGTAATCAACATCTTGAGCTTCATTCTTTAATGATTTAGCATTACCATTTGATAAGACATGTGTTTGTCTCTTCAGATTTAATGCTCCAAAATATGTTGTTGAATCAGTATCTGATACATAAGCAGAAGCATCAAATGTACCATCATCTTTTGCCATCTTCAAGGTACCATTAGATTCACTTAAAGCTAAACCAGAATAGGTACCCTGTTTAATATTTGCATACATCTGAGTTGGATTTTCACCAGAATCATATGTGAAAGTGATTTTATCTAATTTAACACTTGATGGGTTGTAATAACTTGCATTCTTCTCTAAAACGATTTGACCTCCAGTACCTGATGCACTATTAGAAGTAATTCTATAAGCACCGCATGATAATATATCGTCTATAGATGAACCATAAGTTCCAGCACCTTTGCCTTCATTTTTATATTCACTACCAAATGTACCACCTTTACTAACATAGAAATCCCTTGGAAGTGGAGCAAAAATAGTATAAGCCAGTCTAGATGGGAAGAAAGCTTCTGGATTAACTAATTCGATGGTAAGTACATCGCCATTAGCTTTGAATCCCACATCAGCAAAACTACCTCCTGCCAAATATTCTTTGACACCTTTAATGATACCATTTACAAGCTCTTCGCCACCAGCTTGTGCATCAAGAAGGTGTTGGAAGCCTGCAACAAAATCATCAGCAGTTACATTTCTTTTAACTGTGCCATCTTTATCAACCCATTTGACATCACTTCTAATTTTAAATTCATATGTCTTACCATCACCAGAGATTTTATATGGATGACCATTACCATCATAGTTATCAGTTGCAATTGCACCATGCAAATTACCTAAGTTATCATATTCGACTAAATTATCAATAGTATTAACAAAAATTTCAGAATCGGCAGCAGCTGATGTAGCTTGGGCATCAAAAGTTTCTGGTGCAGTAGTCCAAGTGGTCACTAGCTCTTTCTTAATTGAATAACCTTTTGATGTGAAATAAGCTTCGGGATCATATGTTCCTTCTCCTTTTCTTGCTTTATCCCATTGGCTTCTTAAAGTAGAAATATCTTCTTTAGTCAATATTTGACTAGCAATAACTTGACCTTTTAAACGATAGTCATCATTACCTGCAAAAACATAAGGAATAGTATGTGGAGCAATTCTTGAAATTGCATAACTACCGCCTCTAGAATTGGTTGGTAACATAATTGCACTATCTAATAATAAAGCTTCAGCTTTAGCATATTTTACATATCTTAAATCAGCATTAGATTGTTCAGCACCAGCAACATCAAGTGCTTCCTTAAATGCTTTAAGCTCATTATCATAGATATCCTGATCTTCAATAGCAGCAATATCGTTATTATTTTTTACATCAAATGTCTTCAGTTTATTAACATCAGCTACAATTTCTTTACCAGCATCTGGCGTAATTGTTGAACTAGTAGGTGAATCATTACCTTTTTTACATCCAGCAAGTGCAAATAATGATAATGCACTGAGAGATAACTTTTTTAAATTTTTTGTCATTTTAGTTTAACCTCCAAAATTAAATAAATGAATTTTGCATTTATTTTTAATTCAATGATTGTCGACAAATTCATTGAAGTAAAAATAATCACACGTACATTATAAAAAAGCGTTTTTTTCAGTAAAAAACTTTTTTTAATCTTTTAATGAGCTCTTAAATCGCTTTTTGATAAATATTTTTATTAATTGATTTACAAAACACTTTATTATTATTATTATTATTATTATTATTATGCACCAACAACAATATTGTTAATTATACTATTGCAAATTTGTTTTTAATGTAAACTCTTACATTTTTTGAACATTGAATTTATTTTTTTTAAAATTATTCTTCAATTGTTATATAAACAATTAAATGTTAAAATTTATGAAGTGATTATGAAAAAGAAAGTTATCTTATTTGGAGCTGGTCCATCCTCTTTAGCTGCAGCCTATAATTTATCTAAAAACGATGATTATGAAATTCTTATATTAGAGAAAGAGAATTATATTGGTGG